>Ga0210239_100085_pt1 | contig 66539 bp, 49 predicted proteins | sample ChrtobMetP5a_0mM_FD_155451 | JGI IMG/M metagenome (GOLD analysis project Ga0210239, IMG submission 155451) | Chrysochromulina tobin associated microbial communities from unialgal haptophyte culture, Seattle, Washington, United States - P5a_0mM | ecosystem: Host-associated > Algae > Haptophytes >... | reverse complement strand
ATCCCAGCCACCGCCACTACCATCGCCGCCACCGCCACCCCAACCGCCGCCACCGCCCTCGAAGCCACCGCCATTCGGACCACCGCCGCCGCTATCCCGACCACGAGCTTTACCACCACTCTATAGACGTCACCGTCGCCGCTCTTGCCACCACCGCCCTCGCTGCCATCGCCCTCCCCATGTCCGCCATCGCCACCGCTATTGGCAAGGCCACTTCCATGATCGCCACCGCCACCGCCACCGGCAACACCGCCAACGACTTCGCAACCACCGCCACTGCCCCCGCCGCCACCGACAACGGTGCCGCCACGATGGATTGATCTAAGAGTTCCGGTTCCAATGCCCTGCAGTGTGCAGGTCACGATCGATGTAGTGGCATAATAGCTCGATGTTCAGTAAAAGTCTGCAACTAAAAGTACATGTAGTAAGACATTCTCTATAGGTCTTTATACGAAAGGTTAGACGTTAGAGCCCCTTATTTACCGAATCGGCCGCGTGCAACACTACATCCAACTCTTCGACCACACCCATCCCTTCGCGCTTCGTGAACGGTACAGGACCATGTACAGGACGCTTCCCCCTCCTGCGCACACAATCCGCCACGCCTGACATTGCTTCCCCGCCCTGCGCACACAATCCGCGAAGCCTGACATCACATACACATTCTACAGTCTCGCACCCCACGGCTCGTCTTTACTCGCCCGCTGTCGAGGCGGCTCGGAGGAGCTCCCGTGCCGCATTCGACATTGCAGCCGCGTGCGTGCTGGCCTTCACGTCCGTTATTGTGCCTGTGATCTCGCTCCCAAATCGACGAGATCGCCGCTGGTACAGCGGCGGCGACCGGTGCATGTAGCTATGCACATCGGCGGGGGCTCGTGGCGGGCGCTTGAACTCAAAGACGCCGGGGATAGAAGGGATGCTGAGGAGCGCAAGGAGGGTCAGCTCCTTGACATGCTCGCACGCGCCCGACCTTGGGTGCCCGGACATGATGATGATGAAATAGAACTGAGGGCGAGGGGGGTTGGTCAAGGAACATTAGCAAGTGAGCAATCAGGGACGGCAAGGGGACGCGCACCTTCCTGCCCCCTATCATGACGTAGCATCGAATGGATGCAACGTCATGAAAGGGGCCTCGCGCCACGCACGAGGGGTTTGGGCGCTGGGGACCTGCGGATCCAAAGCCTCGCTTGCGGTTGTCGATTGCGTTTAAATCGAAAGTGCCCTGTTCTGCTCCAATGAGCGCCTGAGGGGAGAGAAGGCGCACTCACGCTGGGGGAGTGGGTTTGTGAATCAAGGTAAGCAGAGGGCACGGGCACTCACCGCAACGACTGGCGCCCAATGCAAATGGATAACCACAAAGTGCTCGAGTCGGAAGTTACGTTCGATGACGGCCTCCAGTCGATGCCAGCCTTGAAGGAGGGCTCTGCGGAAGTCCGGGTTGTCCACGGAGGACTCAGATGCGTCCAGATGATCGGCTCCTCGGCCCAGCAGATTGTCTACAACCATCCTTGATCGGGTAGCCTCGGGCTCCCCGATCCAGGACAGCCACTGTAAATCTTATGTAAATCCATATTTCCCTCTTGATCGACCTGTGTGCAGTCAGCAGCAGGAGGAGCAGCAGGAGGAGCAGCAGCGGAAGCAGGCAGCAGCAACAGCACTAGCAGACAGCAGCACTAGCAGGCAGCAGCAACAGCAGGCAACAGCGGAGCAGGATCAGCGGGATCAGCAGGAGCACAGAGTGCAGATCGACGGCGAGTGGCTCAGTGCGCGTGCAGACCGACGACAAGCGGCTCTACAGCGGCAGGATAGGGAGCGGGAGGAACAGCAGTGGTTTGCCGTCACCGCCAACATCCCCACTACCTTCACCGCCTCTGCCATCGCCGCCCCCGCCATTGTCACCGCCGTCGTCCCCACAACCGTCTTAACCGCCGTCCCCACCATATCCACCGCCTTCACCGCCTTCGCTGTCACCACTGCCGTCACTGCCGTTGCCGTCACCGCCGTCACCATCACCGCCATCGCCTGCGCCCCCACCGCCATCTCCACCGCTGTCACCCATGCCATCTCTACCATCTCTACTGCCTTCATCGCCTTCGCCATCGCCGCCATCGCCACCGCCATCTTCACCGCCGTCACCTCCTCTATCTCCATCGACTTCACCGCCTTCGCCGCCTCGGCCATCGTCTTTGTTCCCTCTATCCCCAGAACCCTAGGGCCACGCAAACTCAGTGCGCGCGCAGACCGACGGCTAGCAGCTCTACAGCGGCAGGAAAGGGAACGGGAGGAACAGCAGTGGGTCGAACAGCTGCGAAAGCGAGAGCCCAAGGCCTCAGGGAACGAGAGAGCCGCGCTTCGATATCTCACTAGAGAGATCGGAACCGTGGTTTTCAGCTGAGGTCGAAAGGTTCCTCGAGGTCGAGCGCCCGGCCCCTGATGGCTTTCATCAGTGTTAAGTCCCGGCACTTGGCTGTTGACCAATACCACCGTACACGCTTAGTATGCCTGGGGTATCCCTCTCGCCACGTGTACGCTGCCGATAGGCGTGAGTTACTTACTTACTTACTTACGGAGCGCGGTAACTCAAAGCGAAGAGATCTATCAGATCCAGCGGCCCGGCGGCCGCACGGGCGCCCGATGGCGCGGGCGGCACCCGACGCACTCGGGCACTGCGCGGCGTGTGGGCCTCACGCGTGAGGAGGGAGGAGGGACTTTTAAGTTTTATCTTTTAAAGTGCCCACTTTTGTGCTTTAGTGCTAACAAAATGCAAATATATATTACGTTTAGTTCTTCCGGGCTCAGAGGCCCGAAAGCATGATCTAAAAGTGTCCTCGCGGCCGCCTTAACCTCACACGAGCTTGTAATTCAAACAGTGTGCATGGCGCGCCTCTCGCGCTCACTTGTCACTCCTTGCACGCGACGATCAGCTTAGTCAGGCCATTGATCATCTCCATCGTCTCGCACTTGGCAAAGCCCGCCGCGGTCATGCGGCTGATGACCTCCGCGGGGGTCAGACCGAGTCCGCCGGCGTTGACCGTCACGTGCTGCAGCGCCCAGAGCGAACCAAGCGCTGGGCCGTCGAGCGAGTCGTTCACCATAAAATCGTGCACGAGCAGCCGACCCCCCGGCTTGAGAGCCTTGAACGCGTTCTCGTACAGCTTGCCGATGATGGCCTCGGGCACCGAACCCGATATATAGCTCATGAGCACAAGCTCATAGTCCGCTTCCTTCACCGGCCAGTCGGGCTTCGTCGCGTCGAGCTCGATGAATGCGACGCGTGCCTGCACATCGGGCGACTGCTTCGCCTTGATGCCGTTGCCCGTCTTGCACACCTCAGGCAGCTCGAGGACTGTCGACTTGAGTCCCGGAGTGCTCTCGACGAAGACGTACCTGAGTACGGAGGCAGTGAGGGGCAATGAGGGACGCAAATTGCGCCGCAAAATGAGGGGCGATCAGGTGCTCTCTCGACGATGACGTACGAAAAGGCGCCCGAGCCGCCGCCCACGTCGAGCATTGACGTGACCGAGCCGAGCTGAAGCTTTTTCTTGACAAGGTACTTGGCCGTGGCGACCGAGCCGTTATGCTGCGCCTGCGTGTACATCGCCGCGGTGGCCGGGTCCGAGAACCACGACGCGTATGACGGTGCCTCGCCGGTCGTCATCACATCTGGCAGCGCGCCCATGCGGTGGTAGAACTGGCGACCCATCTGGTAGCGCAGGTAGTCGCCGTAGTATTGGCGCGACGACTGGACAAGGTAGCGTGCGCTGTTGGGCGAGAGCGTGTAAGCGCCCGTGGCGGCGTTGCGCTTGAGCGACTTGATCGCAGTGAGCGACGTGAGCAGCGTCTGCAACCGCGGCGCGTTTATGCTGCACGCAGTCTTGAGGGCATCGGCCGTAAGGCCGCCCTCGCCCGCGCCCGCAACTGCCTCGTATACGCCCACCTCGAGCGCGCAAAAGATCGCCTGCGATGCCATGAAGCCATATGACACGCTGTCCACGTCAATGTCGTCGGACAACTCGAACAGCGAGTTGCAGAGAGTGCGACGTGCGCCAATCAGCGCCGGCGCGGCCGTCGCGAGGGCGGGCGTCGCCCGCAAGACTGCACGCGACTGGAAGAGGCCTCGCCGAGCAGTGACGAGCAGCATCGGGCGGGCCTCCCGGTTCCTTCGAGGTTGATTATCAACATGATTATCCCCGCGAGTATGTACATGTACATGAACGCGAGGCTGTTTACCAACTCAAAATCACACACACACACACACCACAGTTAGTTGCAGAGTTGAGATTTCGTCGAAGGTGTGGGAAGTTTTTCTTCGCCGCGAGGTGGCGTTCATCTCCCTCTTGTGGCATAGTCCACGCGAAAATGCGCTCGCCGGCGGAAGTGCGCATGTCGCCCCTGCTGCTCATAATGCTGCTGGTGCTCGCGGTACAGTGTTTCGCACAGCCATCGAGCTCCTTTCGAGAGGACGCGCTTCCGGAGGATGACGCGACCTACGCAGACGATGGCGCCGACGAGGAGCCGGAGGAGAGCCTATTCGACAGTAACCCGCATTGGCGGGAGTTCGCGGGACGGCTGCAGCGCTCGGTCGACGCGGCCGGGCTGATACGCGCACGTCGGTGGGGCAACATTGCTAACGGCGCGCTCCTCGCAGCCACCGGGCCGGTTGCTCTCACCGTGTCGCTCTTTGGTCTGAGGCTATCGAATGTGGTGCTCTCGCTGTACGTGGCCGCCTTCGGCGGCTTGCTCGCGGGTATCGAGTTGAATGCAACCCCCATCACACCATGGGTGAGCACCAACCTCAACTATTTGACGACCGCAGAGGGGCGCACGGCCATGCTAGCCTTCCTTGGCGGACTCACATTTCCGCTTGGCAAGCTCGGTGTAGTGCCCGCCATCCTTACGTGCTTAAACGCCTTCTTCAACTCGGTGCGCGTGCCGCCGCCGGGACGATCCATCCACCCGTGTGCCCTTGCGCCCTTGCCGCCAGCTCCTCACACTCTCGCGTGCGCGCACGTCTCGCACAGAATTTCAACGCACTGCTCGACTTCGTCTCCATTGATGACGGCGAGCTGCACGGCACAGCGCCCTCCCCGTCGAGGTCGCGAGTACAGGCGGCGCCGGAGAGCGGCGACGTGACGGAGGAGCTTGCACGCATCGCGCAGCAGGCGAGGCAGGCGCGCGACGCCCAGCAGGCGGCGAATGCGGCGCAGGCCGAGGCCGAGGCTGAGGCGCAGGCGCAGGCAGCAGCTGCACAGGAGACGGCGAAAGCGGCCAGGATGCAGGCTATGGAAGAGGCGCTCGCTAATGCGCGTGCGACCTCGGGCCAAAACGAAGAGCCAGTGGACGACCCGCAGTGATGCGAAGCAGAGCGTCCGTGTCCGTCCATTCGCGACCACTTCACACTCACCCGGTATACACTCGCGCGTCCATGTCGCGCGCGCATGTACTACACACGTGTGATGGTCGCGATGGTAGAATCACACCAGTGGTATAAAACCGGGTTGACTTGTAACCGACACATACCTAACGCTGATCATGATCCTATAGGTTTAGCCGTGGAGACCTGCTCGTCGAGGAGTACACGATACCTCAAAGAACTTACCCACCCCGGCGACCCGCGCGGGACAACCTGGAAAAAGAAACCCGGTCGTCCGCCATTTTCGGTCCGCGGACATTGCACTAAGCCTGAGGCTAAGCCTGGCACGAAAGACCGTATCAAGAGACACTCATTCTGGAATCCCGCTCGGGGTCCTCACGGTCTGTGTTCCTGGCCGCGGCCGCGCGAGCGGCCGCCGCGGCCGCGGAGTAGTGCGGTGGCTCAGGATCCTGCTCATCCGCCTCCCAGGGCATGTGTGCGCAGTCCGCCACGTCACCATACATGCCCTCGTGCTCATCGAGAAGTTTGACGGAGCGGCTGGTCGAGCCTGCCAAGAACGCGTGGCGCGAGCGTCGTGACGAGCGCCACATGCAGCCCCGCGGGCCTGCGTCGTCGTCAAACTGCTGTTCCGCGGCCTCGGCGAACGCGATGAAGATGAGCGCTCCGCCAAACTCGACCGCACCGGCAATGAGGAAGATGATCCGCCAGTCGTCACCGGTGGAACTGAGCAGCGAGCCTGTGAGCGAGACGCCGAGGATGCCCGGCACCGATGCGAACGAGTTCGAGATCGCCAGCAGCACTTGAGAGTGGCGGGGCGACAGATCGACGAAGTTGGCCCAATAACCCGCTCCGACGGCGAAGCCACCAAGACCGATGGCCACCGAGAGGCAGCCGGCGCCGACGTACGCCTGCGAGCGTGGCAGTCTCCCGGGCGGTCCGCACACGATCGCCAGCAACGCGAAGCCCAGTGCGCCGCCCACCATCCCGATGGAGTTGACCACCTTGCGAGCGCACGTGGCGCTCGCGCCGCACCCGTTCTCGAGGCCGTCGGCCACGATGCCCGAGAGACAGGTGGCGATGAGGAGGGCGATGTATGGTGCAATCGAGAGAAGCCCCAGCTGCGCGAGGTCCGCATCGTACTTGCTGTTGAAGAATTTCGACACCCACGACAGGCCGACGTAGTAGCCCCAATTGTACGCGCAGTGCGTCACGATGGTCGCCAAAAATGGCCGGTTCGTCAGAATTCGCCAGAATGGCGTGAAGACGGGCGGTGGGCGCGGCGGGCGCGACGCCTGGATGTGCGCAAGCTCGGTGGTGGAGATTCCACGATGCTTCTCTGGGTGCGAGGCTGCAAGCAATCCGAACAGAAGAGCCCACACGCCGCCGGAGGCTGCGCACGCGAAGAAGATCGACCGCCAGCCGTATGCATGGACTAGTGCAGGGCCGACGCCGAGGGCGACGATGGTGCCCAACGCCTCGCCAGTAGCCGCAAACGACCAGAAGCGGCTGCGCTCCTTGTATGGCGCCCATACAGACAACAGCTGCATCTGACATGGATAGTTGGCTGCCTCGGCCATGCCGACCAGGACACGCAAGGCAAAGATGGCGGGCACGGCCTCTGGGCTGTTGCCAACAAGTGCGACCCCGACACTTGAGGCCGACCAAACCAAGACCGCAAGCATGAGCAGGTGCTGCGCGTTTATCCGCTGCGCAAGCATGCCAAGTGGCGTCTGCGAGACAGCATACCCCCAGTAGAAGGCGGAAAGCAGGCGTCCCTCAATCTTAGCATCGCCGTACATCGAGAGAACGGCCACACTCATGCACGTGCGTGCGAGGTAGAGACAGATGTTGCATGCCCACAGCAATATGGCGAGGATTATGCGCTTGCGCATGCCTCGCGAGAGAGCTCCACCAGAAATCCGAGGAAGAGCGCTCTCGAGTAAGGGGCACTACTCAAAATCAGAAGGACCTCATCACCACAAGGGCGGCCGGCAATTCTTCGTGAATAAGAAAACGTGGTGATCAAGACGGCGCGAAATTTACCGCGCATTTACCGTACACTTACTGAGCGAAAGTGCAACAGCCCCTCAACACAGCCGCTAGCGTGGGAGCCGCTCGCGCGGTAATGGTGCTGCGCGGAGGGCTTTGCCGCCGCCTGCTCGAGCAGATCCTCGCTCGCGTTGGCCACAACTATGAATGGCATACCGGCCTCGAGCATGCTCGCGTCGTTCGACGAATCGCCCGCTGCGACGCACTCGCTGCTCTCGAAGCCGAGCTTGGCGCGAACGTAATGTGCTGCGTTCGCCTTGCCCGCGATCGATGGGATCGCGACGATGAGGGTGGGCTTGGGCTGTCCCCACCCGTCCAGGGTGTAGAAGGTGACGCCCGAGCGCGAAAACTCGCGCTGGAGGTCCGCGCACAGGCGTCGCGCCTGCGCAGCGTCCGCGAGCGTGATCGCGTGCCGAGCCTCGCCGCCAGGCAGATCGGTATTTGCCGGGCTGTTCAAGTCCGGAATGATACCCTGATCATCCGCGGCCATTCGAGCGATCACGGCGGCGCGCAGGCCGGATGACCACCAGTGCTCACGGATGCGTGCTCGCCATTCTGTATCGATGGACATATCGGCGCTCGCCCGGTCCACCAACCACCGAACCTCGGTGCCATCGCCTGTGATGAGCACGTCCGGTGTTGGCAGAACGCCCCGCAAGGCACCTCCAAGGTGCATACCCGGCAGTCCTGAATTCATGCCTTGGCAGTACTGCGTATAGCACCGCCCGGTATTGTACGCGAGCATGGAACCCGACGGCCGCTCAATTGTCAGCCAGTGCTCACAAAAGGTCGCGAGTCCGGGCGCTCCACCGAGCAATGTGCCGTCGAGGTCACCAAAGAAAAGGATCCGACTGCTCGATAGTCGATCGCCGCTGCCGCCAATTGTGTGTGCACTCACGCTCATGGTGCACGCTGCAGCCATGCCCACGGCGATGGGACGACGGAGCGCGCGCATGGCCGTCGTCGGCAAATTTGGGCTTTCTTGTTAACTGTGAAACAGGACACAGTGAAGAACTGCAACCGAATCTTAGACACGCTCTGGGAAGCAAAATTTGGGCTTACTTGTTAACAGTGAAACAGGACACAGTGAAGACCAGCAACCGAATCTTAGACACGCTCTGGGAAGCGTTAAGCGGGTAAAGGTTAGAGCAACCGGTGATCTGCGAATTTCATGTCGGCCCATTACACACACAAATGTGAATGTGTGTGTGTGAATGTGAATGTGTGTCTGTGTGACTTCTAACACACAACAAGTTCACGGCCCTTCACAGACCCCTCCTGCTCACAGCCGTCTCAAGCTCACCGTGTCATGTCAAGTCACTGAGAGGGCACGACCTCCACACGGTGTACACACTGAAGCAGGTCCCAGGGGCGATGAGAGGAGAGAGACGTAGCTACCGAGAAGTAAGTTACCCCCCCCGCCGAAGCCGCAACGGAGCCGCGGATCTGCGGCGGATCGGAGCGGGCGCAGACCTCGATGGACTCTCAACCATGCTCTTAACATGCTCTCAACCAACACTGACACCATATGTAGGGACCCGAAATACACGTATCGCCGGGGCCCGGTGTCCTAGAGCCTCCTAGGTGTCGATTAACAATATTTTGTCTCCGTTGTCATCCGTACTATGATTGAGAGTCGAAGGGTCAAACTGGAGTGTCAGACACTGAAAGTACGGGAAAGGGTCCGTCGAAGTTTCGTCATTGACCTCGCAGGGTTTCGTCATCTCCGTATTAGGCAACAGGGGGGTTTCGTCACTAGGGCTACTTCCGAACTATATAGCCTCTGGGCCAGCTTGGGGCACTGCTTCTTGGCCACTGGCCAGCCCTATGGCCAGCCTAGAGCCTTTGTTCTGCTGTGTGAAACCATGAAGATTGTTCGATGATCACACCATGTCCCATACATGTGCTCGTCGAACATGCAACACAGAAAAGAGAAAGAGCGCTACGAAGAGATCGCGACCACATGTGGGACCGTGCACAGAGAGAGAGATTTGTAACTTAACCAGCTACCCTCCCAATTGGCGGGACCGTGCACAAACAGGACCTGACACAGTTCGACGAGTGGATTCGGCGGGGGCACTGAGGGACAAAAGCACCGCAACATGAACTTGCATGCATGCAACATTAGACTTTTCGTCATCGTTCGCAGGCGCGTGTGTGAGGTGCAAGGGGCTGGGAGAGCCCCTTGGCGTGTGTGAGGAAGGCGAGTACATCATTTTGAGCGCGGATATGTGCTCACGCGCCTACACCTCCTACGCGGTCGCCGCCGCGTCCTCATTGGTGCAACACACCCAACATCTGCTGGCGAATTCGTCAACGCTACAGGTGCATCCGACAGTCCTTTGGGCGTGCGGTGTGGTTGTGTTGAATCGGACACTGCTGGAAATTGCAGCAGCAACCCCACAATCGCGTCGGACTATTGTTTACATTGTCGACGACTACGAGTTTGCTCTACATCAAGACTCGGCGCGGCTCTATATCGTCCGCACGTCGATGCGAAGATCATTGCGTGCACAGGGCGAGTCGGTGCTGCCTTACGTGTTTGAGCCATTGCCAAAGGTGCTACCGCCGATGCACCGAGCGGCCACACTATTACCGGTGGTTGGCTTTTGCGGCAGAAATAACTCGCATCGCGCCCCATTGCTACGGGAACTCGCTGGACACAGCGGCATCGCGGCACGCTTCTACGTCCAAAACGCGAAGCGATGGACCAAAAGAATGACGGCGTCAACAAGAACTAGGGCGGTGAATGAGTTCCAGACGAGCATTGCGGAATCACACTTCACTGTAAGCACTCGTGGCGCGGGCAACTTTGCCATGCGCTTCTGGCAGGTGCTCTCTGCCGGGCGCATTCCCATCATGGCGGACAGTGACATCGTTCTTCCGCTAGAAGGATCCATCGACTGGCCGGCGTGTGTGGTTCTAGAACCCAGTGCTGCCGCTGTCGCTGCGCGCGTGCTTGCGATCTGGGCGGCTGGCAAGGCGGTCGAAGAGCGACAACGGCGGTGCGCAGATATCCACGAGCGCTTCTTCAGTACCATGCCGCGTTACATCAATGCGCTGCTAGCAAGCATTATGGACACCGACGAGGCCCGTCATGTGCAGCGTGCCGCGTCGCCGTCGACGTGTGGCGCCGCTGCAGGGCCTACAACCTTTATGAACGCGAACGGCCAGCTGCAGGACGATGATGTAGGCATCTCAAAGCAATCAACGGTTGCGAGCTCTCAAGGACTCTCACGTGACAAGGCAGCATCGGCACAACGGCCACGGGCACAAGTGCAAGCCGCACCTGATAGGTGGAGCCACGAAGAGGAGGCGGCCCATGCCTCGTCGACGAGGAACTGCACATGCTTCGCGCTGTGCACACTCGATGGCGTGCACTCGTTCCTTGCCGAGATTCCCGCCACCATCTATACCCAAGACAGTCCCTGGTACGCGTATCTCACCGCCGTGTATCTCACTCCGCCACAGCTTCCCTTTTCGCTCGCGGCACTCCGCTTCTTCTATGCCAACGACCCACTGCATTGGCCTGCCGATGTAGAGAACCCCCTGCTACCTTGCGTGAATACGGATCACCACCGGCTTGTTCGGCGCACAAGCAAGGGAAAGACCGGCGGTGGATCCACCACCATGTCAAACATGTCTAGTTCATCAGCGCTCTTGCCTCCTGCCGAGACATCTCGCTCGTGCCCGCCGACGCAATGCGAGCGATGGACGTGGCGGTCAAAGTCGGGTGTCAAGGCGGCCCCTTCATCTCAACCCCACTCGACTGTCAGTGCAGCTCATGCCATTGGCCGCAAGCAGGTCCGCGGTGCCGTCTGGTTTTCGAACCGCGCCGGCAGGAGCCGTGGCACGCTGCTCCTGCTCCGCTCGGAGCCCATCAACACCACTGCCAACGACATGCAACCGTCGACGCCGTTCTCCCGCCAATATACGTGGCCGCTATCGTCGATGCACAGTCGTCCTGGATCGACAGAGGCTGATGGTACTGTGACTCGTCGACGCTTCTGGCCGAGCGGCTCATTCGTCGAAGTGATTCGAGTCAACCAGCCTCGCGTCTATGCAGAGGGTGTCAATGGATGTATGCATACGAGATGATGCGGAACCCGCATCACTGCTGCCACACCAGACACCACAGACCGTACACACACACACACGGACGCGCGCTCCTGCCACAGAGCTGACCCTCTCCCGACCCTCTCCCACAATTCGTGTTGTCTGTGACACTCTCCGTCTCACTCTCCGTCTCATCTCCGTCTGCAGATGGCATCTGGTTCTATGCGGCCCCAGGCAGCGGCATGTGGCTCTGCACGGGCCAGCGGACGCTCGTTCTGCCACAAGCAAGCGATCGACCAAAGCTCAAGGCCGCTTGGCTTGAAAAGGTGACCGAGGCCTCTCGATCGGCCGCCGCGACCGACATTCGCAGCCTGGAAGGTCGCAAGAAGGGGCGCGATTTCTTCCCATTGCAAGCAGCGGCGCTGGGATATTCGACAGTGCAGAACCTGCAAGGCAACTACCCGCTACAAGGGACAGCAGAGATTGTGGCAGTCAGTGCTGGGTGCATGCACGGGCCTGAGCCAATTGGCACCTGCCCTCCTAGTGGCTTACTCACCACAGGGCTTCCTGGTCGACACGGGCATGGCATGCATCCGTGCATGTGTGAAAGTGCCGAACCGACACTGAATTGTGCAGGTGTGGCATGGGGCCGCCGTCAAGTGTCTGACGACGATGGGAAGGGGTTGACAGCCCGCGTGGCACAGGCTGACCCCGTCCTCATAGGCCGCTTGGCTTGAAAAGGTGACCGAGGCCTCTCGATCGGCCGCCGCGACCGACATTCGCAGCCTGGAAGGTCGCAAGAAGGGGCGCGATTTCTTCCCATTGCAAGCAGCGGCGCTGGGATATTCGACAGTGCAGAACCTGCAAGGCAACTACCCGCTACAAGGGACAGCAGAGATTGTGGCAGTCAGTGCTGGGTGCATGCACGGGCCTGAGCCAATCGGCACCTGCCCTCCTAGTGGCTTACTCACCACAGGGCTTCCCGGTCGACACGGGCATGGCATGCATCCGTGCATGTGCGACAGTGCCGAACCGACACTGAATTGTGCAGGTGTGGCATGGGGCCGCCGTCAAGTGTCTGACGACGATGGGAAGGGGTTGACAGCCCGAGTGGCACAGGCTGACCCCTAGCTGACCCCTGTCCTCATCGATGGCCCGGTCAGATTACATGTACGAGGACTCCGAGGTGCCGAGGGTGCCCTTGCGCTACAATCCACGTGTGTGGGGCTGCTCTAGAAGGAAATGCGACGAGTATCGTCTGCGTCTAAGCTGCACCACGTAAACGAGGAGCAGAAGGGCAAAAAATCCACAGGTCCCGCGTCGAGGGATAACCTCGTGAGTCGTGAGACCATGCCACGAGCTCGAAGCCACACACGCTTAAGATACTACGTAGAAAGTTGCTGTTGTGAGCCATTGTTCATGGGCAGCGAGTAGCATGTTGACCTGTGTATTATAGCGCAGGCACCGCCGCCGCGCTTCGCGAAACACGCGCGCCACCATTCCGCCGCGCGGGGCGAGGTTGCGCCGCTCGCTACACGGGGCGGCCGCTCATGATCTGACAGCTACACAAGAAGTCGTCACCAACAGACTGGAACCCGCGGTCCGGTGAACAAAGCTGTTTTAGGGAGAACGGCTTGAAACCGTGTCACTGTTGCTGGGTAGTTGCTGAGGCTCACACCTCCAGCTCGGGAGGTGTCGGTGCGCAAGCAACGTTTCCATGCCCCCAGCGCAGCTGGTGGAACATCAGACATTCCGACAGTTTCGAGATCCTCGCCTGCAGATTCACGGCGCGAATGTGCGCGTCGTATAGCCCACAGTTGCTCGCCGTGCGGCAGGTGCTCACGAGCTCGTCCGACACGGGGTCAAAGCTGTGCGCCTCCCACACGGACTTGAAGCGCTCGTTCAGTGACACCGTCTCAACAGCCGGCACGTCCAGCGTGTTGGCAGTCGGCGGGAAGAGCGGCCGGAGCTTGAGCATCTTCATGCTCTGCCGCCCAGGCACGGCCTGCTCGACGAGCCAGTGCGAGATGATCTCGTGCGGCGTGTTCATGTCGTCCGCCAGGCGGTACACGCAGAGGCCCTCCTTGGTGCTGAAGCGCGCGCGCTTTGGGGCACGCTCGATGGACGAGCGCTCGCCGCCAGGGGCGTCGCTCGTCTGCGCGCGTCCAGCACGCCAGTCGCGATGATCGTCGCGCCGCATGCCGCTCGCCTCCGCGTGCGTCCTGCTGTTGCCGCTGCTGCTCGCCGACGTGCGCGTGCTGCTGCTCGCCGCGGCGTGCGTGCTGCTGCTGCTCGCCGCCGCGTGCGTGCGAGTGCTGGTGCTGGTGCTGCTGCCGCCACCGCCGCTCGCCATAAGAAGGCGGCGTTGCCGACTCCCGACTGTCACGTGATGGCGGTCCTCCGACATCAGCTGCGCCAGCCGAGCCTCCGCCACCGAGTCGTCCACGCCGAGCGGGACCATCGGCAGCAGGTGGCAGCACGCGAGCCACCGTCCGCCGGGCGCAAGGCTATCCGGCTCCGTTATGCAAAACGTGGTGAGCAGTTCTGGCGAGAAGGGCACCTCGAACTGCTCGCCGTGCGACACGACCCTGCGCGTGGCCGTGCCAAGCTGTGTGGCGCACGCTTCTTCCGAGAGCCCCATGCAGTATGCCTCGTACTCCAGTGAATAGTTGACGTACCCTCGGTCTTTGCCATGGATGTGGACGTGAATGTCTTGCGCCGCCTGCCCCAAGCTCTGGTACTGGCGGCCCTTGAGCTGCGCGAGGGATGGCGCAGTGGAGTAGACCTCGGTCAGGCCGTAGCGGAAAAAGTCGAAGGAGTGCACCTGCAGCACGATGAGTGAGCGGCCATGCTCGCGGAGATGGAGGAAGACGTGTCTCACCTTCATTTTGCGACCAGTGCGAACCGCACCGACTCGACTCCCCGAATGCCTGGTTGCTCGCGCGCCTTCGAAAAAGATGGGTCTTCCTCTTCGCAAAATTGCATGCAATATTATATTCAAAAGGCGTCAACTGTCAAATAACACGGGTTCAACGTCCGAGCATGGACACGTCGACCCAGAAAGCAGCACAAGGAGCACCCTGAATGCAAGACCGAGGGAAGCAATGCAGTCACCGACAGTCGGCGTATTAGACAACGCTGGACAACCACCGCTCGCGAAGTTTTGAGCTTCCGCGGTTCCGGGGGGCAATCCGCTCCCAAGGATTATACCCCCCACTAACCCACCCACTTTGGGAACTATGCACCGGCACCGCACATCGACGCTCCCAAGGCTAGGACCTTCCGGTCGTCGCAGCCTTTTACACCGACGTACCTGCGAGAACCCAGAAGCGAGATCCGAGAAGGAATTCATACCGCTCCGCACCGCTCGGCGGCTCATTCATATGACGCGCGCCACTGTGTAGGATACCTAAGACCGAACTGTAGCCTTAAGGTGTGAAACCGCAGCGCAGCACACTCACGCTAGACCAGACAGTACCGGTGATCTGGTGTACTGACTACTGGACACTGAACACTGTACCTATGGAACTACGTCGCGAAGTCGCTTTCTCAAGCGATATGCAGGGCCGGGGAACTTGCTGGCCGTCTGGCCACGGCAGCCTGCCGCGAGCGTGCTGCGGCGTGCGTCCTCTGCGAGCTCGTCCCAGATTGGCCAGACGGGCTCGCCCGGCTCGTCGGTGGCGGCGCGCATGGAAGTGAGCCCCTTGCACGACAGATCGAGCGAGATCGGTGTGGGCTGCCGGAACGCCATGAGCTTCGTCACAAGGAGACCGAAATTGGAGGTGACCGTGCCCAAGAACGCGCGGCACTCGGAGAGCAGCAGGAGCTGCACGATCTGCGAGCGCCCCTCGTCATTCTCGCTCCCCTCCTGCTGTGTCTTCTCGACTACCATATGGGGCGTCAGGCCCTCGGGCACCTGGACAAAGTACTTGGCGGGCATCACATACGTTGGGCGCGGCGCGAGCAGCTGAGGCAGCCGCGCCAGGGTCGAAGGCTCTGAGGAAGCGAGAAGGAATCCAGCCGCACCTACCTCATCGGCGAGAGCGAGCGCCGCACGCACGTACATGGCGTCACTGAAGGGCTCTCCACGCTCCTTGGCACCGAGATCCTTCTTATCGCCACGGCGTACGTGCACTGCCACGAGCTGATCGATGCGCAGCCAGGCTGGACCACCGTCGGAGCTCACCTCGAGATCGGAGCTCGCCTCGAGATCGGAGCTCGCCTCGGCTGATCGCTTCGGCTTTGATTCGGGCGGTCGCAGCCTCATCTCGTGTCTTACCCTCACAAGCATCGCCATGGTAGCTGCATGCGGGCGGAAGATGTACTTCGTCATCTCCATCCGCACCCACCACTTATCGCGCCGCCGGCGCAGCCGCAGCGAGTCCGACCAACGGCCGGCGAGCTCGGGGCGCATCTTGGCCGCACGGACCGTACTGACGCCCTCGGGCGCCTCGCATGCAGTGAACGGCTCGAAATAGCAGCTCAGATCGCGTCGTGGGCACAGCGCCTTGTTGGCATATCGAAGGCCGCCCGCCGCAACGAGCAGCGCGGGCAGAGGCTCGACGTTGCCCGCGGCGGCCACGGCGTCTGGCGTGAGCAGCGAGGGTGGCTTCTCCAGCTGCGCGGCCCATGCGCCCACCAGCGAGGAAAGCTGCGAGCCCAGGCCGTTACGCCAGTCCTTGAAGCGCACGATGCGACGGCGCGAGCAGTCTGCCGGATGCTGATGAGCGTGCAGCGCCGCCTGCATACTCCGTGAGTCGGCGGCGTCGTCAGCAGCTGTGCTGCTCGCGGCGGCACCGCACAGAGGAGACAGCAAGACCCTCAAGCGCTTGCTCATACAGGCGGCAACGGAGACGGAGCTGATCTGAAGTGGTACTTGCCGCTGATCTCGAACAGTTGGGGCCGTTGAGGCCACCTGATCCGGTGGTCCGGTGGCGGACTGCGATGGCGATGGTGGTGGTGCTGGGGTTGGGGGAGGAGTCGCACTTGGTGGCGTCCCTACGGATGAAAACGCTGATGATGCTGCCGGGAAAGGTACCAATGTGCCTTGTGGTGAAAGAACGTGGAGTGCGGTCAGTAGCACGAGCGCGACTGCCGACATCTGAAGGGGACGCATTGTTGACGGCCGTGATCTTGAGGACAACTCTCATCGACTAAAGGTCAGCTCAATCGATGCGGCGAGGACGCGGCCTACACGCACTCGCCGCTGCAGCCGGCCGCTATTGCGTTCGGCCGCTATTGCGTTCGACGCGCGTCGTCTTGCGCCAGCCGCAGCATGGCGAGCACAGCGGTCCGTCGATCTCGGAGATGAAGGCCATCTTCCGGCTTTACGATACCAACAACTCGGGCTCCCTTGACCTTGGGGAGCTCACCTCGCTGCTCGACGACCTCGACATGCTCAAGACGCAGAGGCGCAAGAGCGCATTTTGCAAGCAGATGTTGCACGAGCACGACGCCGACGCCGACGGCGCGCTGAGCTTTGACGAGTTCCAGAGGCTGTGGCCCAAGGTGTGTCGAATGCAAGCTGTGCGGCTCCTCAACCTCGACCTTCCCTCGGAGGCGACGAAGCAGGGCCGACGGCTGCGCGAGTTGATGGCCGCACCTGCAACGGCTGTGTCCATCTCTAGCCTGTGGCAGACGGCGCACGAGCCGACGCCGGCGCAGTCGTTGCTCAATGCGCAGTTCCTCCACCGCGAGCTCATCGTGCGTCGTGCCGGGCTGCTTCGCATGCTCACCTCGCTACCCTCGGGCCTGGCCACCCACCCGCGCGTGCTGGAGATCGGGGAGCTGTACCGACGTCTCCTCGCGCAGCTCCTGAACACCTCGACCCCGCGCGACGCGGAGACGGAGTGGGTCTTCGAGCATCGACTGCGCACGACCTTCCTGACGCACACGCAAGTGCCTGCGGCCATCGGCGCCGCACTTCATGATCTGTCGAATGGCGCGCGGTCGCCGCCGACGACCGAAGAACAGCGCGAGATCGACAGTCGGCTCGACGCCTTCTTCTCGTCTCGCCTCGGGTTGCGCTTCCTCGCCCATCATTACCTCTCGTCCAAGGTGGCGCGGGAAGGGTGGTCAGGCATCCTCCACTCGAAGTGCTCACCTGTGACCGTGTGCCGCACCGCTGCTGCGGATGTGCGCCGCTGGGCCAAGGCGCGCTTCGGGGTCTCGCCCGAGGTGAGCGTCGTCGGCGATGAGAAGCTCACCTTTACATTCGTGCCGGCGCACATCTTGTTCGTCGTGACAGAGCTTCTCGAGAACGCAGCGGAGGCCTCGATCCGAAAGCATGCGCCGCAGCTGGCCGCCGCCGCCGACGCTGCGAACGCCGACGCTGCGAACGCCGACGCTGCCTGCTCTGACGCTGTCCATGCCGCCCAACACCACGTCAACGCCGCTGGTGTCGCTGCCCCTGCTGGCGCCATCGCCGCCGATGCCGCCGCCGCCGCTGATGCCGCCGCCGCCGCCGCTGACGCCACCCATAGCCTCGAGACGGCCCTCGAGCCTTGCGGACGCGCTGCGACAGCCTCGGGCGCGGCACGGCCGGCGCTGTCGCCTTCAGAGCTGCCCGCCGTGCCACTCCCACCGATCCGCATCGTCGTGGCGGCGAGTGACCATTCAATCACCATCAAGGTTGAAGACGTAGGCGGTGGCTTCGGCCGCTCCAAGCTCGGGGCGGTCTGGTCGTACGCGGGCTCGCGCCGGCTGCGGGCGGGCCACGGCGGCCTCGGGCTGCCTCTCTCGCGCCTGTACGCGCGATACTTTGGAGGCACACTGCACGTGGCGCCGATCGAAGGCTATGGCACGGACGCGTACGTGACGCTCAACCGTCTCGAAGGGGCGAACCAGGAGACGCTCTATTTCATCAAAGATGAGCACTCGGAGGAGCAAGAGCTAGAGCAGCGCGCCAGCCGGTCCGAGCCCTCACTGCTCGAGGAGCCCGGCATGCTGCACGACGGCCTCTTCGATGCGCAAGCGCGGCGCGGGAGCAGCAGCAAAAGCACCGGGGCCAGCGATACCTAGCGAGGAGACATTAGTAGGTTCTCACGAGACTCTACACAGCCAATATTTATAACTCTTCACACTGGACCGTCCAGAGAAGTCTTTCCGTCTTCCTGTTCCTCGACGCGCGGTCGGCCGCGCACCATCTCGATGGCCGTCGGGCAGCCGATCAACCGCGATCGAGTGGCCGCAAAGCGCCCACAGTCGTCTGCTTCTGGGAACGGCCTGACGAGCAGCCAGAAGACGGGATTGGTGCTCGTCGCTGCCCTGTGCGGCCCGGCTCTGCTGAAGAAGTGGTATGAGAAGCCGGCGAGCGAGAAGGTGGATCTGAGTGGCTTCAACATCGTGACGGCGTACGACACGCCCGCCATCGAGCGAATGGATAGCACTGTGCGCATCGAGTTCTGCTCCTCCTGAGGCACAAACGGCCAGTTCCGAAAGACTGCGGGCGCCTTGCAGCAAGCCTTCCCTGGCCTCAAGGTCGAGGGTGGGCCGTACACGCCCTCAGCGTCGGTGCAGTATGCCATCCGCGCGGTGCGCATCGCGCAGCTCGGCGTGGCCGCGCTGTACTTCTTCGGCGACCAGGCCTTCGGCATGATGCGCCGGCCATCGCCTCCCTGGCTCGGACAGATGCACGAGAACAAGTTTGTGGTCGCAGGCGGCGTGTATGGGCTCGACGTGTTCGCCCAGACGATGAAGGCGATCAACGGCTTCGAGATCACGTACAACGGTCAGGTACTCCACTCGAAGCTCGCGTCCGGCAAATTCCCAGAGTCGGACGAGCTCGTCACCAAGCTTCGGAGGATCATTTCTCAGGAGAACCCTGCCAACCACGACTAGAGCGATTGTGGTCGGTAGGTGGTCGCCGTCCCTGCTGCTGATGCCGACCCTGCCTGCGCCGACTCGCCCGGCTCGCCGCCCGCGGCAGCCCGCGTTACATGACTCCCCTCCCCGAGAGCCTCGGTGCATCACCGGGCTGGGGCGTGGACGAGAGAACGGACGCGGGCTGCCCGAGAGTGCCGCGAGTGCGCGACGAGCGCGGCACTCGGGCTGGCTCCTTTCAGCTGGCCCGTGTGCTGCGACGATCTTGTCTTGATATGCTTGCCATCAAAATGCGAAAATCGAAAATCCGGTCTACTCTTCTCTCAGAGATTTCGGTTTGTTCAAAAACGAGACCGGTCGTCACCGCGTCACACACACCACGAGGTCAGCTCATTCATCCATGACGTTTGATAAGCGAGTGGATCCGTGACAGAGAGGCATGGGCGGGGCGCAGGCGGTGCTGGGCGCGGGCAGGTTCACATGAAGGTTCACAACCTGCCACGGAGCCCCGACGATTGAGGGGGTCAAGAGCATATCGAGATCGATCTCGCCGTCCATCGAGTTAGACGTCGATGGCGGCACAGCGCTGCGTGTGGCAGCTGCCCTGGCTCCCACAGAACCTGACGATCTTGCATGAGCTCCAGATTGCCCAGCTCTGTAGCTCCACAACGGCTCTATATAGCCCTTTGGCTTGCCGAACAGCTGCAGGCTGAAATCGTCATCCATCGCTTCGTACGGGGCGGGTGGCACGGCGGCCAGCGCTTCGGCTCCCGCCTTCTTCGATGCTGTCACGACCTTGGCCGCCGCTGCTGCTGGAGGTGCTGCCACCTCGGCATCCCACTCTTCCACTTTGGGCGCTGAGACACCCTTGGAGGCTGCAGTAGCCCTCGCCCCGGACTTGCGCGCGCTGATTTGGCACCTTCCATGCGATTCGTCGTCGTCGTCGTCGTCGTCATCCATTGCAGTAGAGAGGCTCGTGATCGTCGAGTGCCGTCGCGCTGCACGCCGCGAAGCGCTCAGATAGCTGATCTCGTCGATCTCGTCGTCTTCGTCGTCTTCTCCCTCATTGTTCTCAATGGACGAGAGGGGTGCATGCTGCCCCAAATGAGGGTGGCATACTACACGCGCCGACTTGGCCGTCGCTGCGCCGGTGCGCAGCCAGGCGGCCAAGTGAGCGGCCAAGCGTCGACCACCATACGGCCCTAACGGCCCCATCTTGGCCGAATTCGCCGCGCGCTCCACGAACGCCTCAGCGCCCCCGAGCCGGTGAGTGCAGCACGGGAGCAGCAGGAACAGCACCAGGCTGATGCTGATGATACCGCCGCTCACAACGAGCGTCACTACGGTGGCGCTCCTCCACGCGGACGGCGGCGGCGGGGCGGCGAAGAACATGTACTGGGGGGCCATGGGTGGGAGTGGCGGGAACGCGGGGGGCGTCGGCTCTGAGGGTGGCGGGTGCGGCGTGGGGGGCGGCGGCCGACCCGGTGGTGTAGGCGGAGGCGGGTCGTATGGCAGGTGGCAGCCGATGCGGCGGATGTCCTTGTGCGGGCTGCCATGGGTCCAGAAGCGCAGCGTGCCTGAACGGCATTGATGCGCCGCCGCGGCCTGCTGAACGCGCTGCACACTGATGCTGCTGTCCTCGCCGTCCTCCGTGCTACCCTGCGCGTGAACCGCGCTCTGGTGTGCAGAACTCTCGAGGGTGCCAAGGCCGATGGCCGCTATCACTTGCCCCACCGCTCCGACGCTCACGTCTCCGAAGCGGCACGTGGTGAGCTCTGCGTCGAGGCCATCGCTCATCTTGAGCAGCAGTGTGCGCACCTGCAGGCGGAGCGACTGAAAATCCTCGCGCGTATCCTTCTCGACGCTGCCGCCCGTGAGGTGCGTCACCTCGACGGGTCGCGTCACGCCGTTCTCGAGACCGGTCTGGTGGTACACGAGCTTGACAAAGGAGGCGGGGCGCCACGGCTCCACGCGCACGATCACCTCGTACTCCTGGTCGCCCAGCTCGTCGTGCCGCTCCCTGCCGATCTCGTATTCGATGCGAAAGATTCCGCATTCGGACAGTGGCGGCAGTGGTGGCGGAGTTGCTGCCGGCGCTATTGATGCACCTGGTGTGCCAGCTGCAGCTGTGCCCGCGGCACCAGCGCCCGCGGCCTTTGCATTCATGACGGCTAGGTCAGTGCAACATTGAAAGCCATTGCAACCCATGTTGCCGTCGCATGGAGGCATGGTCAGCCCCTGCTTGCAGCAGGCGCCATCACCGCAGAATCCGCTGAGGCATCCACCACTGCTCATGGGGCGATTGCCATAGCACGAGGCATGGCACATCTCATTAGCGTGCTGCACCGCTGCAAGCGGCAGAAGGATGGCGTACAGGAGAATCATACTGGCCCTAGGTTGGCGCGCACGCCTTACGCACGCCTTCCGAACGTCTGGTGCGGCAATTCCTGCCCTTTCTGGTCTTCCTGTCTTGCTCAGTGCCAGGTCTATGAGCAAACGTTTTTTTGCAATTTGCATGCCGCATGGCAGCGGAGCATTTTCTCAACACCCCGCACTCGTGCTTATCTTGGAAGGGTTTTGTGTTTTCTTAGGATGAAAAAGCCACACATGGAATGATGACATGATTGCACAGTTATGCCGAAAAAGGGAATCCTTCGAACGCGCACTCTTTCGTCGGCCATCGAAGAACATAGGTGTTCTAAGAACGTCGTGAAAATGGTCGCATTCCTCATCAATACTCTGACAGCGGCGCTTACATCTTCAATGCTCACGGGCCACGGCCTCATGGCGACACCTCGGACGCGCAGTGCCCCTCCCATGGCAATCTCAAGCCCATTCACATTCGATGGAAGATCGTCGACCGAGACCGCCTCGCCTTACGACATGGGCGGCTACGGCCGCTGTGCGTCCATCGGAATCTCTAACCCACGCCCATGGCTCTCACCCCTCACCAAACATGTGTGCTTTGCCTGTTTCCCTTCTCCCTCTTGCAGATGAGCATGGTGGCATGCGCGGCATGAACGAAATGGGCGGCATGGGCGGCTACAATCGCATGTCGTACGGCAACGGAGGCGGCATGTACGGAGGCATGGGCGGCATGGGCGGCCGCATGGGCGGCCATATGGGCATGGGCGGCCATATGAGCATGGGCGGCCATATGGGCATGGGCGGCATGGGCGGGCGCTATGGTGGCATGAGCGGCTACGGCGGGATGCGCGGCATGAACGAAATGGGCGGCATGGGCGGCTACGATCGCATGTCGTACGGCCGCGGAGGCGGCATGTACGGAGGCATGGGCGGCATGGGCGGCCGCATGGGCGGCCATATGAGCATGGGCGGCATGGGCGGGCGCTATGGTGGCATGAGCGGCTACGGCGGGATGAACGGCATGAACGAAATGGGCGGCATGGGCGGCTACGGTCGCATGGCGCACGGCCACGGAGGCGGCATGTACGGAGGCATGGGCGGCCGCATGGGCGGCCATATGGGCGGCCATATGGGCATGTCTGAGCATCAACTCGCCATGGGTGCGAGGCGCGAGGGGCGCGCCCGCATGGGCGGCTATGACGAATGAATGGAAAAATCACTCGCCTTTGCCAACGGATTACGTGGCGAGGCGGCAAGGGCCAAATACCCAAGCACGAAGCAATGTCTACCCCCGAACTGGGAACTCATGAACGGCCACCTCCCCTCCTGAAGTTGGGGTACCTGTGTGCGTGAGAGAGTTGTGTGTGCGCCTCTCATGCGGGGGAGCGGGATGGGTCTCCACCGTGTCCGTACCTCTGTCGCTCTGTCGGGCCGCGGCGCGTGTCGGGGGCGCCGGGCTGGCGGGCTTGGCCCATACGCCATACGATACACAGCACACTAAATATCGCAAAATAAACACCTCGGCAGGTCGGCCTCCGCCTAGTCTCATACAATTTCACAGAGGCTCGAAGTCGTCGCGTCGCGCCTGTACGGCTTTGGACGACCCGTTGCCCGAATGCTCAATGCACACATTGGCTCGGCGACATACGATCTTACGATCCCGCTGCCAGAGAGTCTTGTTGTAACGCCGCGAGAAGGCTCACATGCGTGTGTCGAGCCTCTCGAGCACCGTGCTCTGCTCGGGCGCTCCGCTGCACGCTGCGCCCAACACTCCCTGCCCCCCCCGCTCATGCGCGCCCTCTCTCTCTCTGTCTCTCTCTCTCGCATGCTCTGCGCATCCGCAAGCGCCCGGGACAGCGTTTCTCTGGGAGCGCAATTCCGCACGCATCGCCCGGGACGGCGCTTATTTATCGGCGTGCTCGCCGTCAGCGGGTACGTAACTCAAAAAGTCATCGCAAACAAACTTGGCCGTGGCCGAATTCGCCATGGTTATGGTGTCAAAGTTGGATGAGGAGGTTCCACCTGAAAGTGAGGGCTCCGTCGATGCCACACTTTGGGTCGCCGAGAGGGCTTGCATGCACGTTTCGAGCCTCTCGAGCACGGTGCTCATGCTCGGGCGCTCCTCTGGGCGCTGCGCCCAAGACTCACGTATGAGGGCTACGATCGCATTGTAATTCGGGGGCAGCTCGATCGTTGGCCGATCCCCCCGACAGGCGCTGCGGCAGGCTCCTAGCCCTGTCATCCCCTCAAAAGAGCGGCGTTGATGCGCAAGCTCCCAGAGCAAGAGCGCAAAGGCGTAGACATCCGCACGGTCCTCGAAGTTGACGAGCGCGCGGCCCAGGCTGTGGCTGCCGCTGTAGCCACCACTCCCATCGCCACGAGCGCGGCTCTCGCGCGCCTGACGTTGCGACACCTCCGCCACCCTCTCGGGCGCAAGATAACGCAGTGTGCCCCCCACTGTGGCCTTGTACTCCTTGTTTCGATCCCGCGTGTAGTTCAGGCTGAGGCTCGCCAAACCAAAGTCGGAGAGCTTGCAAACCGTGTGGCTCACGTCGAGCAGTGCATTATCCGTCTTTACGTCGGAGTGCAGGATGCCGTGCGAGTGGAGGAAGCACAGCCCACTCGCCAGCTGCACGCCGAAGCGAATCTTCTCGTCGCACGGGAGCATGCTGGCCAGCTGTGGGTGTGGCGGCTGATGGTGTGGCGGCGGCTCCATCAGCTGGCGAGCGAGCGACGGTTGCGGCGCGACCGGCGCTGTGGCGGTGTTGAGGCCTACGGGACGGATGAGTTGACGGAAGAAGCGCCCCCCGCTCAAGAGGGAAGAGACGCCGGCCTGGACGGCTTCCCCGGGGGACGACCTTGGGTTGAAGAGGTACGCGGCGAGAGAGCCGCCGGCCATGTACTCGAGGACGAGCGCGGGACGCTGGTCGACCTGCATGTGGCCGAAGAGGTGGCAGATGCACGGGTGGCGCAGGCGACGCAGGATGGCCACCTCCTGGAGCATGGCCACCTCCTGACGCGCGGTTGACGCGTCGACGTTTTCATGCTCCAGGTTGAGCACCTTGATAGCGAGGTCATTGCCCTGCCACCGAGCAATCCAGACGGTCGCGAAGCCGCCTTGGCCGATCCGCCTGCCCATCGTAAGCGTCGAGAAGTCCACCACCTCGAGCTGCGACAGCTCGTCGGAACGCACAGAGGGCACTGTCGTGCCGGAGTTTTCACCCGAACCACTCGAGAGGCGGGGCGAAAGCTCTTGCATTGACACGTCAGTTTTCTCAAGCAGCTTATGCATCTGTCTGCGCTTGCGACACAGCCGCGTCAATCGCACGAGAAGAACCACGAGAAGCGCAACAATGGAGGCCACCACGAAAAGTGCAACCATGAGAACTACCACCTCATGTGGTTGTACCACCATGCCACGCGCAGCTGCACTCAGAGCAGCAGGTGGCGTCGGCGGCGCGTGTGGGCACTGCTCATCGCGCGGGCAGGCAGTGCACTCGGCGCCTCCCAAGGAGCGATCGTAGCCGGGCTTGCAGGGGGAGCATTCGCCGCGAACATTCAGCTCCGTGTGCTCATTGCACTCGTAGCAAACATCGAAATGGTCATCTCGGCGTGAGGAGGGAGCGGGGCAACGGACGCATCCGTTGCCAAAGAGGCTGCGTGCAGTGCCAGGCTGAGAGCACCTAATGAAGGGCAGCAGATGGCTTGGGCTGAGGCTCTTCCCAAGCAGCACGTCGAGGTCGCCGTCGCCGTCCACATCCGCCGCCGCGATCGAGAACGTGTACTCACTGCCACCGGGCAGCTCGATCCTCGTCGGGAAGGTGCCGTCGCCCGCGTTCAGCAGCACTCGGCCGGAACTGCCATAGTTCCCAAGCAGCACGTCGAGGTCGCCGTCGCCGTCCACGTCCGCCGCCGCGATCGACAACGTGGTCGTGCTGCCGCCGGGCAGCTCGATGCTCATCGGGAAGGTGCCGTCGCCCGCGTTCAGCAGCACGCAGCTGGGACTGTTATTGTTCCCAAGCAGCACGTCGAGGTCGCCGTCGCCGTCCACGTCCGCCGCCACGATCGAGCTCGTGGACGCGCTGCCCCCGGGCAGCTCGATGCTCGTCGGGAAGGTGCCGTCGCCCGCGTTCAGCAGCACGCGGTTGGGACTGCCAGAGTTCCCGATCAGCACGTCGAGGTCGCCGTCGCCGTCCACGTCCGCCGCCGCGATCGACCTCGTGGACGCGCTGCCCCCAGGCAGCTCGATGCTCGTCGGGAAGGTGCCGTCGCCCGCGTTCAGCAGCACGCGGTTGGGACTGCCAGAGTTCCCGATCAGCACGTCGAGGTCGCCGTCGCCGTCCACGTCCGCCGCCGCGATCGACCTCGTGGACGCGCTGCCCCCAGGCAGCTCGATGCTCGTCGGGAAGGTACCGCCGCCCACGTTCAGCAGCACGCGGCTGGGACCGCCGTCGTTTCCAAGCAGCAAGTCGAGGTCGCCGTCGCCGTCCACGTCCGCCGCCGCGACCGACCTCGCGGACGCGCTGCCCCCGGGCAGCTCGATGCTCGTCGGGAAGGTGCCGTCGCCCGCGTTGAGCAGCACGCGGCTGGGACCGCCGTCGTTCCCAAGCAGCACGTCGAGGTCGCCGTCGCCGTCCACGTCCGCCGCCGCGATCGAGAACGTGGATGCGATGCCACCGGGCAGCTCGATGCTCGTCGGGAAGGTGCCACCGCCCGCGATGAGCAGCATGCGGCTGGGACTGCCATAGTTCCCAAGCAGCACGTCGAGGTCGCCGTCGCCGTCCACGTCCGCCGCCGCGATCGACAACGTGGACGCGCTGCCGCCGGGCAGCTCAATGCTCGTCGGGAAGGTGCCGTCGCCCGCGTTGAGCAGCACTCTGGAACTGCCATAGTTCCCAAGCAGCACGTCGAGGTCGCCGTCGCCGTCCACGTCCGCCGCCGCGACCGAGCTCGTGGATGCGATGCCACCGGGCAGCTCGATGCTCATCGGGAAGGTGCCGTCGCCCGCGTTCAGCAGCACGCGGCTGGGACTGCCATAGTTCCCAAGCAGCACGTCGAGGTCGCCGTCGCCGTCCACGTCCGCCGCCGCGACCGACCTCGTGGACGCGCTGCCCCCGGGCAGGTCGATGCTCGTCGGGAAGGTGCCGTCGCCCGCGTTGAGCAGCACGCGGCTGGGACTCTTATTGTTCCCAAGCAGCACGTCGAGGTCGCCGTCGCCGTCCACGTCCGCCGCCGCGATCGAGAACGTGTACGCGCTGCCGCCGGGCAGCTCGATGCTCGTCGGGAAGGTGCCGTCGCCCGCGTTGAGCAGGACGCGGCTGGGCCTGCTGTCGTTCCCAAGCAGCACGTCGAGGTCGCCGTCGCCGTCCACGTCCGCCGCCGCGATCGAATACGTGTTCATGATGCCGCCGGGCAGCTCGATGCTCGTCGGGAAGGTGCCGTCGCCCGCGTTGAGCAGCACGCGGCTGGGACTGACGTCGTTCCCAAGCAGCACGTCGAGGTCGCCGTCACCGTCCACGTCCGCCGCCGCGATCGAGAACGTGTCCTCATTGCCCCCAGGCAGCTCGATGCTCGTCGGGAAGGTGCCGTCGCCCGCGTTCAGCAGCACGCGGCTGGGAACGCCCTCGTTCCCAAGCAGCACGTCGAGGTCGCCGTCGCCGTCCACGTCCGCCGCCGCGATCGACCTCGTGGACGCGCTGCCCCCGGGCAGCAGCGGCAGGCTTCGTCCCACAAACTGCAGCGCTGCTTCGTCACTGCCCAGCAGCTCGTTCCCCATCCTCGCCAACGGCTTGGGGAAGCGCAGGCACCCCGGTTCGGAGGACAACGTGCATGCCGGCGGCAAGAGCGCAGCCCGAACTCCTGGTGCAGGCTTGGGACGGGCCGGCCTGGGCAGCATCACAACGCAGCCGACCCGCCCTCGTGCCGAGCAGTTGGGTGGTGCGAACACTGTCGGCTGACCGTCTGGCTGGAGTCCCTGCGCATAGTCCCGTGGGGGGGGATAGCGCCTGCGGCCTTGATCTTCGTCGTGCCAGCCTTTGGGCATCGACATCAAGACGGAGAAGAGGGGCAGGGTCTCAGGCACAACGAGTTCTGGGTCCCCCCGCGTAGCTAAAAATAAACTTCAGAAACCGCCGAACCAAAAAATAATCCGTTTCAAGTGCTCGACTTTCGGAAATGATTTCCCAAAGTCGCCGCTCCACAGGAGCACAGTGTTCGTGAAGTCGTCACGTTGTGTGTTAGAAGTCACAAGGCACCGTCGCGTCTGTCGTTCACACAGGATTCACAACGCACTCGTCGCGTCGATTTTTACCCGGGTGGGTCAACATGCGACAGATAGCCTTGCGCCGGTTCTGCTCGTCCGCGGCAGTTTCGCGCTGGGCCGCTGAGCTTCGAGCTGCGCAGCGTATCGCACACATTGCAGAGGCCGAACGAGCAAAGGAGCGGCAGGCGGAGCAGCGGAGCGCGCTCATCGCGGATGCCAAGCGTGCGGAGCTGGAGGCGGTCAGTGGCACACCAAAGTTCAAGGACCTAGTGTGCCAAGAGCTCGAGGAGGCGCTCCGCTGGCAAATGAACATTTTCAAGCCCAATGCCATGCAAGCACAGGCGCTGCGTAGAGCCCTCAACGGCGAGGATCTAAACATCTGCGCTCAGACGGGCTCAGGGAAGACGCTAATGTTTTTGCTGCCCATGCTGCAGCGGCTTCACACCACGCGGCCTCCGCGTCCGATGCGAAGTAGCGGCAAGGACGCGGCGAGCATGCGCTTCCTGGCGCAGCCTGAGGCACTCGTCGTGGTGCCCTCGCGTGAGCTCGCATGCCAGGTGGCACACGTGGCGCAGCAGCTCGCATCAGCGCTCCCTGACCCTCCAGTCATCGGTCTGGTCACCAATGGCGAGAAATTCACGACGCAGAAGATGGCGATGCGGAGCGGCGACTTGAGGCTGGTGATCGCGACGCCCGCGAGGCTGCTCTACCACTTGTCGGAGGGCAACTTGACCCTTGAGCGGCTGCTGATGGTGGCCATCGATGAGGCGGATGCAGTGCTGTACGCGGCGGACGGCATCAATCGCGAGGCCACGGAGCTTCTGGAGGCGCTGCCGAAAAAGACACGGCTACAGACGCTACTCACGGGCGCGACGATGGCGCCCGCGCATGCCGAGGCGATCGCCGCCTGCTTCCCGAGAGTTGCCCACTTGAGCCATCCCGGTGTGCTGGTGCCCACCCTCCAACGCTCTTTCCATTTCGTACGCGGCGACAAGTCGCAAGAGCTCGTGCGATTGCTCGAGCGCTCGGCGAGGGACCCGTGGCTAGCCGAGGGCGCCCAGATCATCTTCTGCTCGGGTGCGCGCCGCGCTCAGAGGGTCCACGAGCTGCTCCGAGAGTGCATGCCGACGCTCCGCATGGCCCTCGTGCACGGTGAGACGCCTGCAGCCGATCGCTCCTCTGCGCTCCAAGCCTTCGCCGACGACGACGTGCGTACCCTCGTGTGCTCGGACGTGCTCAATCGCGGGCTCGATTTCATGTCCGTGCGCCACGTAATCAACTACGACCTTCCTAAGGACGTCACCACGTTCATCCACCGCGCGGGTCGCACCGCTCGGCGAGGGCAGCCGGGGTTGGTGAGCTCCCTGGTGAAGCCGTATGAGATGCAGCTGTACCGGCAGCTGACCGCCGGAGAGCACGCTGGTACGCCGCTCGAGCGAAGCAGTGGGCGTGCGGGCAGCGCGCCCACTAATGCGGCGAAGTCGAACACGCCCCTAGAAGGGGCCGTCGATGGGGCCGTCGAGCCCCCAACGGCTGGCAAGGGCGAACGGCGAGGCTGGTCGGAGGATGCATCGCCGAGGGCACACCGCGCGACGGACGAGACCGGTCGGAAGATTCGCAGGCAGTGGTAGAGACGGCGTAGTTTGAGACATGACGGCGGTGCCCACCCCACCGGACGGCAGACCGGCATGACACGTTAAAACGAATCACAAATGTCAAATCGCACCGCCGGATACGAATCGCGGCAGCGTGGAAATTACAGCTGAACGTGAATCATCCGGATTCCTGAGACCTGACCAATTGGACCCGGACGCCGTGACGCGATTGGATATGTTTGCACGTAGACGCTATACGGCGAAAAAACCTCTCTCTGCGGCCGCGGGACCGTGGGACTGGGAGTAGCTCATGGAGTAGCTGGGACCGGGCGCGCCGCGAGCCAGCTCAGATGGCGTGTCAACAGCGCACCGTCACCGAGACCTCGGCTCCGCGCGACTACACACCTGATATTCACACCTGATATTCAATACAGAGCGGGCACGACCATGATGGGCGTCCAAGTCCCTTCACGCACACCCTGTCCGTCGTCCGTGGGGTCTTCCTCCTACCACCTAAGATGGAGGCATGATCTCCGCATCCTTCCGCATCTGTGTGCAGATTTTGACCCACTCGGCCATATCAAGAGGGCTCAGGCTCTCGTCGTGCATGGCGATGAAGGGGTGCTTGAGGAGGTCCTCGGCCGAGGGGCGCTGTTCCGCGTCCTTGGTTAGGCACTGGAGCACTAGGTCGCGGAACTCGGGTGAGAAGGCGTCCGGGAGGCTGGGCGGAGGGTCGTTGAGAATCTGTGAGAGAAGCACGAAGTAATTGTTGCCGTTGTACGCCGTGTAGGGGAACTGTCCGATGGCGCACTCGATCAGGGTGATGCCGAGGGACCAGATGTCCGACGCGAACGAGTACGGCTTGCCACCCAGCCGCTCGGGCGACATGTACGCGTGCGTGCCGATGAAGGTCGCGCACATCTCCTTCGTCGAATCGAGCTCCGCCGAGAGCCCAAAGTCGGAGATTTTGATCTCGCCTCGCGAGTTGAGCAGGATGTTGCCAGGCTTGATATCGCGGTGCACCTGGTGCCGTTCGCGGTGCAGATAGTTGAGCCCTGCGAGCGTTTTCGCGGCAATCCGCCCGAGCACAAGCTCGCTCGGCGCGCCACTGCCAGTCAGCTGCGTCGCGATCAGCACGTCCGCGAGCGAGCCGCCGTCCATGTACTCGAGGACGATGTACATGGCGCCCTCGTCATACAGGCAGTCGTGAAATGAGACGAGCCACGGGAACGCGGAGCTGTACAGCGTACGCAGCTCACGCAGCAGCTGGTCGCGCTTGTCCTTGTCGAAGACGTTGATCACCTTGACAGCGAGCTCTGTCTGGGATGGCGTATGCACGGCGCGGCGCACCAGCGACGATGCGCCCTTGCCAAGCACTTCCAGCAGCTGCAAGTCCTGCAGGCGAAGCCCAACCACACGGGCCACCTCGGTGCCGCCAACGGCCGCGATGCCCTGCCGGTTGATCACAAAGTCCTCCTTGACAAACGTGCCCGACTGGCTGAGAGTGAAGGAGGGCTGGTCCATCTGCATGTCGATCGGGCCGGAGCCATCCAATTGAATACTCATGCCCGGCGGGGGCATCATGAGGGGAGAGAAGAAATGCGGCCGCCGTGCTTGGGAGAAAAGCGGTTTCATGGATTTACTTGCACACTTCACATTCACAACAAGGACGAACTCAAAGTTCATGAAAGTTCCAGTCGGTCACGTGAGTCAATCAATCCTGCTCGCCGCTCGGCGGGCGCACCTGGGCGGCGCGTATAAAAGGCGGTCGACACGAGTCTCGACGCGCATAAAATTGTCGTCGCGGTTCCGGTAAAAAGACACCGGGGGGACCGGTAAGCGTAAGGTTCCGGAAACCCGCAAAACCACAATCACAACCACAACCCTATCAACGCATGACCACATACGACGCGCGACCTCCTCTCTCACGTCACGCGACTAATAAGCGCGACGGGCGGCGCGCGCATCTTGCTTGCACGAGCGTCTCCCAAATTTGGAAGTACGCTCACAGCTCTTTCTGTCGTGCGTCCCAAGCTCCGAGCGCCACCGCCGCGCTCCCGCGCAACTTAACGCATGCCGTACTTCGATCTGCCGGAAAAGTTGCCGGCCAACAAGGAAGTCGCTGCATTCATCAGGGAGCAGCAGCGGCGAATCTTTGAGGCGGAGCAGCAGCGGCTGCAGGCGGCGTGCGCTCAGCGCGAAGTCGTGCGCAAGCAGTTTGAGCAGGTGTCGCAAGAGCTGGCCATGATCCAAAAGCAGCACTACGTAGCTCCGCTGATCACGGTGGACCAAATCCAGCTCCGCGAATCGTTCATGCAATCGTTGGACGGCGTCCTCGAAGACCTCGTCCCTATCCAAGCAGTAGCACTCGCAGCAGCGGCGGAACTCATGAAGAAAAATATTGAGCAGCGCCTGAAGGAAATCTCTCGTCAGGCGATCGAATACATGCCCAACAACGCTCAGGTTAAAGAACCACCGTTCAACGAGACCGAGATCGAGGGTGAGCTGCTAGTAGCAGCTCAGCACTCAGTCTCACAGGTGAATATCGAGGCCGCTCGCCATGTGGTGCACGAAGCGATCGAGCGGTGGGAATATGAACACGGCACCCATCTGGAAATCTACTCACCCAAGGAGCAGGCTGCAGCCACCAAGATACAGGCCGTCCGACGCGGCAGAAAGGTGCGCACGGCTTCAGGCTCGCATGCACGGCTTCTTCCTGTTCCAGAAATCGAGGCACGAGGGCTTGAGAGCGTGCAGGTGCACTGGGCGACCGACGAGCATACAAGTCAGAGCGCCAGCTCGTTCGATTCGGTGGTCTTTCGTGTCACCAAGTCGTATACATTCGGCGACGTCGCCAAGGATGCGCGCCGCTACTGGCGGATTAAGAACCCCATGAACCCAAATGAAGAGATTCGGTGCTGGGATATGGCCAACATCAAGGTCTACAATCCCCAGGCCTTTGTCAATGAGACGCTCTCCGCCTTGCCAGCCAACAAGCGAGCCCTCCAGATTCGGGCGTCTGCTGTGCCAGCTATTCAGGAGGAAGAAGAGGAGATCCCTGAAGACAAGAAGGAGTACGTCACTTCGCATGATCGCGCCGAGATCATCCGAAACGTCCTCATAAATCGTTTGCGACGCCGATGGCAAAGGAAGCTAGGGCTGCGCGCCGTATGCCACTACATCTTCACGATCTTGTTTGCGGCCATGATGTGCTTCGATCCGACTCGCGGATACTTCACGGTGCGCCCCGCCCCGCATCTCGCGTGCAAGCGTCTCTGCTTTGCCGATGGCGACGCAAGGCTCTGTCTGAGTAGAGCTCATGCAGCTTTTGCTCGAGCGCCATGCTTATTTGCGCTCCATGCCACTCCCGCTTGCAATCACGAACTCATTGGACCCATCGCCCCCGGATGCCAGGCGAACGCGATGCAGAGACCCTTGAAAAGCGGGATGTTCAACTACCTGCAGGCGAGTACCGAGCAACGTTACGAGGCGTTTCGCATCTACACGCAGAATAAATTGAGCAATCAGACCGCGTTCTACACAGAGTTGTCTGCCTTTGACCCGGACAACAGAGTGGCATACGCGGCTTTATGGGGCCCACATTGCGAGAGAGTGGCTCGGATCGGGTCGGATTACGTAGACCCCATCGCAGCCGACTTCTTGAGTGCCGGGGAGTACCTCTATGGCGAGCTCACCTCGCTAACAGCTATGGGCTTACTGAACACCCTCTGGCCGTTCGATCGCAACGGCACCTTCACACAACATGGGTTCGACGACTTCGGAGTCCACGAGGAATTCGAGCGAAGATTCCCCCTCCCCGGAAGATGGTCGGAGCTGGGCGACGGCTTCACGGCCTTCCCGTTCATAGGTGCACTCGGCACCTGGCACCACTACTCGATGGAAGGTTTCCCGAACCTGTTCACCCTCGGCAAAGTCAAGACCCTTGGCGGCATCAAAGCGTACATCCAGTTCTATCTCATGGAGGTCCTTGCCCCGCGATGCCACTATGGGGGCAAAGCTATCGAGTGAGTCGCGCGCACTCGCGCGTGCGGGACATGCGCGGAAGGAGCATGCGCATGTGCATGTGGCTTGCATGCATGCCCCTGGGCATCTCCATGGCTAGGATGTCCAAGACTCACAGACGCCTGCCTCATCGACCCTGTGCGTCTCGGCAGCTACTGGGGCAACGAGTCGATCAACCTCACCGGAATCGTTGGCATGACCAACAACATGATCAACCCGCTGCGGCTGTTCCAGGAGCGTAGAACAAGGCAGAGCTGTTCGGAACTTAACCACGACCCGATTAACGTTGGTCTTGCGCGATGGTCGCGCAGCTTCTCGGACAAAGAGGAAGACACGCAATCCTCGTTGAACGGCACCTTGAGGTCCTCCCTCGAAATTCTCCGCTCGCTGCTGGGCGTGGACAGATGGAAGACGGCGCAGACACCTCGATGCACAGATAGGCAACGTCGGCACAGTGGCACTTATGGGAACGCCTACGCGCGAGCTAATCTCGATCTTGCTTCAGCGGGCTTCACGTTCACGCCCAGTGGCGACGCGAACCAGGGCCCCATCTGCACAGTCAGCTCGTACTTACAAACCTGCTACGGACCAGGTGGCTATATTCGAGACATCTGGGCGGCTGCGGACTATCGTAAGGCGATCGGAGAGCTCATCAATGGCGACTGGATCGATGAGGACACTCTGTCTGTTGTGGCTCGCATGCAGACGTTCAATCCTCAAACGGGGTGCTTCATCTTCACCGACATCATATTTGAAGTCAACGACTTCGGCACGGTGCGTCCCGAGCAGAGGACTCGCACGGCATGCGAGCACACGTTAGAGCTGAGGGGCGGTGATGTCATGTGGACAACATTTGCCCTTCCGACCTATAACAGCGTTGTCTACTGGATGGGCGGTGTCTACGCGGTCCTTCTCGTCCTTCGCCACGTGGAGGTGCTACACGAGATGTGGCTCCGACTGCGCAAGGAACGGTACTTCGACATGATCGCGACGTTCGACCCCTTGGCTGCCGATATTCTTGATCCCGTCAGTGGAGCAAGGAGTGGATCTGCCTTGCTCAGGTTCCTAGCCGCGCGATCGAGTGATCCGGAAGGCATGGAGCGCTCCGTGCGTATTGCGTATTGGGTTTCCGACATTTGCCAGCTGGTGCTCTTCGTAGGGGCGGGAGCGTCCTTCTTTGCCCATCAAGACACGGTTCGGAACCTCATCAAAGCGAAGGGCACTTTTGACAATCGGAACTTTGTGGACCTCTCTCCGATGGCCGATTCGGAAATGCTACTGCGCGCCTTCCTCAGCTTCGCACTCTATTGCGCGCTCGTCCGCAGCGTGAGCTTCATGATTTTGCGCATGGAGATTCGCGTCCGCCTAACAGCGCTGAAGTCAACGGCGCCCCTCATAGCCGCGCTCTTTGTCATGCTCGTCCACCTGATGTTCGCGTTCCTGATCATCGGTAGCTTGCTTTTTGGCACATCCCGTTCCTCCGACTACTATACCGAGATCGTATCTCCATCATCCTTCTACTCCTTCTTGGAAATCATCATCGGCGATGCGACAGTACTCAAGCTTTTTCTGTCCGAGCTGTCGACCCAGGGAATTGGTGAGCAATTGTCGGGCATCCTCTTCTACTTGGCTTTGGTAATCATTTTCTTCTTCTTCGGCACGGCCGTCATCGTCGCCATCGAAGGTGAAGCCTGGTCTCACGCCACAGTTCTTCTCCAACGGCGCAGGGAAAGACGCATAGAGCGCAGGAAGACCCTGGCGAGGATCGCAAAAGCACTCAAAGACCAAAAGAGTACCACTGCCGAGTTCTCGAGGAGGACGGACTTCGAGCTCATGAAGCTCATCGAAGCTCTTGAAGAATATCAGCTGCTAGAGGAAGAAGAATCGCAACACGAAGCGGACCAACTCGATCCGGCGCTGCTCGAGAAAGGCAGAAAAAAGTCGTCTTCTTCTCGACTAGGTAGATTATCGAGTGTTCGCAGGTTGCGACTTCTCGCCAGAGGCAAGAAGAAAGACACAAGATTCGCACCCATCAACCTTGAGACGAACGAGAAAAGCGAGCCAGTAGAAAAGGACAACACCACCCTGGAGGAATGGCTCGAAGAGCTTTCGAGGTGCTCGGATAGCGACGACGAAGATAATCGATTCCGCACTTTCATTCGCAAGATCGACAACTTCTTGAACGGCTTCATCCGTTCCGTCCCGTTTACAGGGACCTCTCGTCCAGACTCTCCGCAGGCCCCGGCCGAATCGGCCGCTGAGGATATCAGGCGGCTGCAGCTCGGAGCAGCCATGAACGTCGAGGTGTTTGACGAAAAGCTGAAGTCAAAGCTGAAGTCAAAGCTCAACCTCAAGTCAAAGTCATAGGCCAACGAAGGCAGCTGCTGAGAAGGCGCAGGCGGAGGCCGAAGCGACTGCCAAGGCGGTCGCCGCAGGCACACACATAGATTTCCGGGCTCTCCCTTGCGTCGATGCGAGATACGAATGCCCATCTCTAGTCGAGTACCTCGACTATCGTCGAAAGCGGTCATATAACCTCAAACGTCTCTCTATGTATCGTATGGGCGGTCAATTTGACATTGAGAACCGAAGCGCACCGCCGAATCGAATATACCGCCGCCGATAAAATATAATGCCACTACCGTACATTATTTACCAGTACCACTGAGCCGGGTGTACGGGGTGTACGGCTGAAACTTTGGCTGGGTCCCTATGTAATCGCTAATCGAGGTCTGGGTCGGGTTATCTTCACTTGTGCGGCACAGCCACGTACGTTAAGCATCTGCCATCTCGCTAAGTATCGGGGCGGCATCCCCCGTGCGCCGTGGTCCGTGAGCGCGCGGCGAGTCATCTTTCACCTGCTCCACCGCAGCGGGCCGGAGCGCGAGACAGACTTTGTGGCTGCTGGCATCGCTGGAGGAGGCGCTTTGGAGCGAGGGAGCGGCGCCTCGCTCGGTCCGGACGTAACGCTTGACGAAACGCTTGACGAAACGCTCGGTGCGGACGAGCCGCGGGCAAGGGCCGGATCTGCGGCGATGGCGTAGATGGGGGCCCCCACCGGAGTGCCCACGGCGACCTGGGGACGCACACCCGGAGTGCCCGCAGCTGGCTGCCAGAACGACGGCTGCGCAGCGCGTGGCGTTGGTGCCGGTTCCAGCTTACCGCAAGCACCGCCGATCGCGCCGTCCCGAGCGCCAATATTGGTGCGGCTATTGAGCGCCGTCCCGAGCGGCTTGTGCTTCGTCATTGTCGGAGCGGCTGGCTGCGCACTGAGCGCGGCGGTGTTCTTTGCTCCTCCCACACGAGGCGAGCTGGCCCGTGGGGTCACGCCGCCGCCGCCGCCTCCGCCGCCTCCGCCTCCGCCGCCTCCGCCGCCGCCGCCGCTCGAACGCGCTGTCGCCTCGTCCTCGGCGGCGGTGGCCACGGCAGGCACCCCGTGGGGAGATGGGGAGATGTGGGGAGATCGGGACGGTGGGTGCGTCGTGACGGCGCTCCGGCGCAACCCCGGGCGGGCGGTAGGCGCCGTGGTGGGCGCTAGCCGGGGGGTGGTCAGAGGGGTGGCCCGCGGCGCCGTGGTGGGCGCTAGCCGGGGGGGGGTCAGAGGGGTGGCCCGCGGCGCCGTGGTGGGCGCTAGCCGGGGGTGGGTCAGAGGGGTGGCCCGCGGCGCCGGGACCGACGGTGCACTGGGCGGTGCGGTCGGTAGCGTCGGCGTTGGAGGAATGGCACTGGGCGGCGGCACGGGTGGCGAGATGTTGTCGAGCTTCGAGGGTGCGGGCGGCGAGAGCGAAGAGAGTGCCGCGGCAGCGCCAGGGTCATGGAGCCTCTGCACACTCGCCTCGGCCTCTAGCATCGCCAGGTCGCACCAGTGCTGAGCGAGTCGTGCCGCCTCGCCACCCAAGCTCCCAAATTTGGACTCCTCCAACGAGACTCCAGCCGCCCTGCCGCCCGTTGGTACCGGTACGCCGCTGAACGCGCCCAGCCCAGCGCCGTCCCGAGCGCCCAGCCCAGCGCCCAGCCCTGCCCCAATCGCACCCGGGGCCATCGGAGGCACGCGCTCGGGACGGCGCTCGGGCAGAGGCGTGCCGCCGTCGGCGTGCACGCCGGCGCCGGGGCCGAACCTGCCGCCCGCGCCGCTGGCCGCCCAGACGGCCCACTGAGGGGGCTCGAGGCTCGCGTGTGAATGGACGTGTGAATGGACGGCCCATTGAGGGGACTGCCTCGGCTGGTAGGGCGGCTGGTAGGGCGGCGAGCGGCTGGCGTGCGCGTGCGCGTGGGCACGCAGCCGGGCGGTGTCCGCCGCTAGCCGAGCCGCTGCCTCCGCGCCGAGCGCCGTATCGGGCGCACGCGCCGCGAGAGTGCCCGCTTGAGCTCGCGCCGCGGCCTCGGCAGCACGCGCGGCCCGCTCGACCCTAGCCACGTGGGCCGCCTCAGCCGCCTCAGCAGCGCGCCGCGCGTCGGCGACGATCATGGCGGTGCGAGCACTCTCGAGTGCCTCCGTTTCACGGATCGCGATCGCTTCGGCGCGACGGCGGGCACGCGCCGTCTCGGGCGCCGCCTCGGCCGTCACAGCGCAGCGCACAGAGGCATTCAGGATCGCATTCGCTCTCGCGCCATCGACGACCTTCATCTCGTCACATCGCAAATGATACTCAGCGTCGCGCGCCTCCGCCTCCGCATGTGGGTACGCGCGCGCGTCCTGCGCCGCCGCCTGAGCCGCCGCCTGCGCCGCCGCCTGCGCCGCCGCCTGCGCCGCCGCCTGCGCCGCCGCCTGCGCGACCGCCTGCTTCTGCGCTTCGTTCGCGCGTGACCACTCGTCTGCTCGGATTCTTGCGGCCGCTTTGGTCCACTCGTCCGCCTGCGCCCATGTGGCGGCGTCGGCCGCCGCATGGAGCGGCACTGCCTCGACCATGCGCCCGAGGACGGTAGCGCCCGGCACGGCGCCTTGGACCACTGGTGGCCCACCTGCCGGTACGGCGCCCGGTGCGGCGCTCGTCACGGGGGGCAGCATCGTCGTGGTCGTGGTCGTGGTCGTGGGCGGTGGTGAGCGGTGAGAGGGCGGCGAGAGGCTCTGCCGAGCGAAGGGCCGCGGCGAAGGCGAGGGCGCCGTCGTGGGCGGCAGGTCGCGAGAGCGACGGGGGGATGTGACTCGCGCCAGTGAGGGCGCCGTCGTGGGCGGCAGTGAGGGCGCCGTCATGGGCGGCAGATCTCGAAGATGATGAGTCGGAGAGGCGCCGTCGTGAGCGGCGCGAGGCGGTGGGGGCGGCGAGGTGGCGGCGACGGTGCGCTCACGACGCAGGCTGAGCTCCCTCCTGGCCGTCTCTTGCCTCGCCGCCTCCTCCCTCGCCGCCTCCTCCCTCGCCGCTCGGTGCTGCGCGCTCGCATGCTCCCTCGCCGCCAGCTTCGCTTCCTCTTCGAGTTGGCGCCGACGGTGCGCCGCAGCGGCAGCCGCGGCCGCCGCCGCGGCCGCGGCCGCAGTCTCCGCCGCCTCCGCCTCCGCCTCCGCCTCGGCCTCCTGCGCGGCCAAGAGCAGCGCCCCCGCACGCCCGCGCACTCGCGCGGCCTCGCGCGCCTCGGCCTCCGCCTCGCGCTGCACCCGCTGCTCCCGCTGCCGCCGCCGCTCCGCCATCGCCAGCCAGCTGCGCCAAGTGCCGCCAAGTGCCCGCCGCCGCCACGCCCCTCGCGCCGCGGCGAGCGCCATCGCCGAGTGCGCGATCTCGGGGAGCCAGATGGAGAGACCTCGCCAGGCTCGGGCGAGGGCGGCGGCACTCGCGTGCGCCTTGGACGCCTGGATGACGCGCGTTCGCCGGCTGGCGAGCTCGAGCGAGCGTAGGCCGAGGGCGCTCGCCTTGCGCTGCCACGCGGCGGCGCCTAGGACGAGTGCGCCGCGTCCGGATGCGCCATTCACAGCGCGCGCCGCCCAGCGCCGCCAAAGGCCTCGAGCGCTGTTCACATTCACAGCGCCGCTGTCGAGGCCCGAGATCTCCCGAGATCTCCCGCCGCCCGTCCTGTTCACATTCACAGCGCCGGTGCGTCGTCCTTGGTGGGCGCCAAACGCAATGGAGCGCCCCCCGAGCTCCGCGTCCACGATGCTCTGAGCATGCAGGCGCACGAGACGGCGCCTCCAGCGCGAGAAGCCCAGGCGCGTCAGCGAGGCGCGCGCCGCGGGCCCTCCGCCCATGACGGCGCCCCCGCCCATGACGGCGCCTTGTCGTTTCCGTAGCGCACGACGCCGCTGCTGGCGCTCGGCATCCGAGCGCAGGGCCGTGCGCACGTCGTGCCAGACGCACCGGAGCAGCGTGAGGCCCGGTTGCCCAAGGGCGCCCGAGGCGCCGAGATGAGCGCCGAGGTAAGCGCCGAGACCGCCCACCGCGACGCGCCAACGGCACACAGCGCCGAGCATCATCTCCCGTGGAGATCGTCCCAATCTCGCCTCGAGCTCCTCGACGCCCACGCGCCAGCGAGCGAGGCTCGCCCCCAGCGCGTGCAGCTCGGGCGCGCGGAGCACCGAGCGTAGGCATGCTCCGATGGCGGCCTGGCGCGCGCGCGAGCTGGCGCGCAGCTCGGCGCCCAACCCGGCGCTCGTCATGGCCGCGACGTGGCGCGCCGTGCCGGGCGCCGGGCCTGACGCCGAGCCCGCGTGAAATGAGGCGATCGCTTCGGCCGCGGCCGTGCGCTTCGTCACCTCGGCCTCGATCTCGACCTCGATCTCGGCCATGCGCTTCGTCACCTCGGCCTCCACTCGCCGAACCACTTCGGCTTCGATTCGACTTTTGGCGGAGGCTTCCTTTTGCGGCGACGTGAGGCTTGCCTGGGCGAGATCGAGGTCGAGATTGGTCGAGATTGGTCGAGATTGGCCGAGGTCGAGGTCGAGGTCGAGGTCGCAATGCGCCTGGGCGAGCAATGCGCCGGCCGCCTCAGCCGCCTCAGCCGCACTCGCCCGCTCCTCAGCCACACGAGCACGCTCCTCGGCCGCCGCCGCCCGTGCCTCGGCTGCGACAGCCGCCGCCGACTGCACCTCCGCCGTCGTCACCCCCACTGCCGGCCCTCGGTTCTGCTCGCACACGGCCTCCTTGAGCTGCTGCAACTCGGCGGCAGCGGTGGAGGCCGCCTCGGCCGAGGCAATCGCTTCGGCCTTGGCTGCGTCCGTGTCCGCCTGTGCTGCGGCGAGTTGCTCAGCAAGCGTCACGAGGCGCTTCGCCGTCGCGGCCTCTGCTGCCGCCTGTGCCTCCTCCCTTGCAACTGCCAGTTGAGCCTGCGCCGCCTCCACCTGCGCCAGCGCCGCTGCCAGCTGCTGCTGCTGCTGCTGCTGCTCCTGCTCGAGAAGCACCCTGTGCTGCTGGGTGTGCTCCAACGCCTGCTTCTCGATCTGCCTCTCGAGCTCGCCCACACGCTCCAGTGCCGCCGCGAGCGCCGTGTCGAGCGTCGCCTCGCGTGCTTGCCAGGCTGCGAGCGCAAGCGTGTGCTCCGCGGCCGCCGCCTGCTGGGCAGCCACTGCCGCGTCCAGATGGCTCTGCGCCTGCGCCCGCGCCACCTCGGCCCTCTCGCGCGCCGCCTCGGCGCTCTCAAGGGCGACCTCGGCCGCGAGCTGCGCATTCTCGGCCGCGAGCTGCGCATCCTCGGCGGTTTCGCGCGCTGCCTGGGCGCCGTCCTGGGCGGCTCGCAGTGTCTCGTCTGCCGTGCGCGCGCGCTCCAGCGCAGCTGCTGCATCGGCCTGCGCCGCCTGCGCCGCCGCTCGAGCGCTGCTGGCCTCTGCTTGGGCCTCCGCCGCCTGCGCCTGCGCCTGCGCCGCCTCTATCCTCGCCTGCGAGATTGCCTCCTCACGCATCCGAGATTGCTCCGAGATAGCTTCTATCCTCGCCTGCGTCGCGGCCGCGGCGACAGCGCCTTCGGCGGAGCCCATCGCCGCAGCCACAGCTGCCTCCACCGCAGCGCCCACCGCAGCGCGGCGTTCTTCATCGGCTACTGCCGCCGCTGCCGCGAGCGCTGCGCTCTTGTCCGCTGCGGCCGCGGTGGCCGCCGCCTCCGCCGCCTCCGCCGCGGCCTCCGCCGCTGCGGCCGCCTCCTCACGCATCCGAGATTGCTCCGAGATGGCCTCCTCACGCATCCGACTCTCGACCTTCTCAATAGCCGCCGCCACGGCCGCCGCCACGGCCGCCTCCTGCTGCGCGCTCGCCACAGCGCTCGCCTGCTCGGCAGCGCGACGCGCCGCCTCGGCGGCCGCAAGCTCAACCGCCCTCTGCGTGTCGACACGCGCCGTCTCGAGCGCTGCAGCCAGAGCAGCGGCTTGAGCGCTCGAGACGGCGTTCGCGTGCTCTTGCCGAGCCAGCTCGAGTTTCGTCTCTAGCGCCGCCATCGCCGCCCTCTGCTCCTGCGCTCGCGTCGCCTCCACCGCCGCCTCCACCGCCTCCGCCAGCGCGGCCGCGCTCGCCTTCTGCTGGGTCTCGAGCGCCGTAACGAGCGCCTGCTGTTGGGCCGCGTGGGCGTCGGCGCGCTCGACTGCCACGCTCAGCTCGGCGCTCAGCTGCGCCGCCTGCCGTACCGCCTGCTGCCGTGCCTCCTCGAGTGCCGTTGCGAGCGCGGCCTCGCGCGCCGCCGCTGCGGCACTGCTCTCGCGCAGCTTCTCGAGCTCAGACTGCGCGGCCTCGGCCGCCGCCTTGGCGGCGGCGATCGCGGCCTCGGTGGTGGCAGCGGCATTGGAGGCTGCCGCCACCTCGGCTGCCGCCACCTCGGCTGCCGCCTTGGCCACCATCTCAGCCAGTTGGGACTCTGCGGCGGCCGTCCTCGACTGCGCCGTGGCTGTCGCCTCGACCACGCGCGCCTCGGCCTCTGCCCTGGCCTCTGCTGCAGCAGCAGCGAGCGCCGCTGCCTTTTCCACCTCAGCTTCGGAACGGAGCGCTTCTAGAGCAGCTACGTGCCGCTGTTCCGCTTCCGCCACCGCAGCGGCAGCCGCTCCTCGTTTCATCGGCGACAGCGAGCCTTCGATCTCCTCCACCCGATCCTCGAGGGACGCTTCGTGCTCGTACCGCACCATGAGTCGCTCATAGAGCGTGTCGGCTGCTATCTTGGCCTGCACGCTCATCTGCCATGCGCAGAGCGCGCCCAGCAGCAGGTGGTCGCGACGATGGAGCAGCAACCGCTCAAGCACGACCCGCCCGGACGCTGACGCCGTCATCTTAATCATGGCGGCACTGCTGCTGGCGCTGCTCTGCGTCGAAGCAGCAGGCGGCGGCTTGAGAGTGGCCAGATCCAAGAGAGGCACCTCCGTGACGCCCACGTCCTTGGCCTTTTGTATGTAGAACGGGAGCGGCTGCGTCACCGCCGGCAGCTCGATGCCGCGTGTGAAGAGGATGGCCTGCAACTGCGATGTTGTCAGATGCTCGATGCTCATCATCGAGCCGGCGCCGGCCTTGCGGCGAGCGTTCAAGGCGAAAAAAGCAGAAGCTGTGAAGGGTTCCTCTTCACAACACACCAGAACGTATGAATAGTGTGCAAGAATGAATAAGGAAAAGAGAAGGGCTGTTTTCTATGTAATCTACCGGAAATGAACGAGAGATCTACATGTACTGTAGGAATTCCAGGAGATGGAGCCAGGGGTTCAAGGGGGTTGTCACTCTTTTCGCGTCTGGCACACCTGACTCTTCCCCCACGACTAACGGCCTGTGTTTAACGGGTTGTGTCGGCCACATTATGGCTCCTTTGCTAGTTGGTCCTTCCGCGTTGTGTTGCTCATTGGCCTGCATTCTGGCCAGCCCCGTCCAGTACCAGAGGGCCGTAAGAGGGCCGCTGGGCAAGGGAGACTGCCAGCGTGCTCGCGAAACGCATCGGTCGAGCACCATGGCACGCTCCACGAAAAGCGCTGCCGGCCACAGCCTTGCTTCTGCCAAGTCCGCGCGTTTCCGGCACGAGCTTCAGCGCAGTGCCTCGCACTGGCCTGGAAGGCTAGTCGATCTGCAATTTGCAGTGCCCGACTTCGCCCCTGGCTGCGCCCAGTCGTAACTTGCGCGACTCTAACGTCCGTCTTCTAAGTATTTGGACGAATAACGATTATGTAGAGCTACACGGCTAGTTGCGTGCCCCCGACCCGCACTGCGTGAGCTAACCCACGCCAGGCAATTTGGCATCAGCTTCAGTTACCCGTGATTTGACGAACAGAGATCAGCTTGGCATTCTTGCGAAGCGCATAAGGCTCTTCGTTGTGAGGGTTGTTGTGCTCGGCACAGACCCAGCACAGCCACCAATCATTCGCCGAGCGCCCGTCAGTCTTGATGACATGCGCGGTAGCTCCCCCTTCATTGCAGCACCCCTTGACCTGGCACCACATGCTGTCCGTGCCACCCGCACTCATGAACTTCTTGTGCAAGTTGCCTATCTTGTACCGTTCATCACTCGTTCCATGGATGTTCTTCACCATGGTGCTGTTGTTGTGGTTGTACGCCATTCTCCGATATTCCGAGCGGACAGGAGGCCGGAGAAAACCGAGCGGGGAGCGGTAGATCAGCGGTACGCTTTTTCTCGCGAGTGTGAATGATTCCTAATGTGAATGTTTATTCTCACGACACCAAAACGTATCAAACATTCATCAGTTTCAAATCTCTCTCTGTTTTCACTTTAATCTACCGGAAATGAATGAGAGATCTAGGAATTCCAGGAGATGGAGCCAGCGTTCCATGGATGTTCATCACTGTTGCTGGACACTATGGTGCTCATGTGGTTTGGTTGTTCGGGCCACTGCGGCCATGCTGACGCTACATATATACTGGGTTGTTTATGTCGATTGATGGGGGTTTCCTTTTTCGGGTCAATAAGGCCAAAGTCCGTAGTCAATGTCGGCACTGCCATTAGGCGTGTTTTACTTTGACTGTACTGACTTATTATCACTCAATGTCAGCACCTTGACCTAATGGGGCGCCATCGCCTCGTACTGGCACTTCTCGAATTCGCTCAGTTTATCGTACTCCGCCTGGCACAGGTCGTAGTCGTACCCGCGCAGGTGGTAGCGCATGCCCACTATCGGCATCATGCCCGAGCGGTCGCACGAGACACCCGGGTGTGAACCCTGCACGAAGGGACTAGTGGACGGGGCCGCAGCCGGTGCCGCAGGTTTAGCGAATGGATAGCTAACTGCCGACGGCGCAGCGAATGAAAAGCCACTTGTTGCAGGGGCTGCGGCCGGTGCCGCAGGTTTAGCGAATGAAAAGCCACTTGTTGCAGGCGTCGTAGCCGACGGCGCGGCGGCCGGTGCCGCAGGTTTAGCGAATGGATAGCTAACTGCCGACGGCGCAGCGAATGAAAAGCCACTTGTTGCAGGGGCTGCGGCCGGTGCCGCAGGTTTAGAGAATGAAAAGCCACTTGTTGCAGGCGTCGTAGCCGACGGCGAGGCGAATGAAAAGCCACTTGTCGCAGGCGTAGTAGCCGATGGCGCAGCGAATGAAAAGCCACTCGTTGCAGGCGCACCGGCCGGTGCGTCGCGCAGCTGCTTGTCGCTGAGCAACTGGATGAGGCGTTCGATGGTCTCATCTTTCTTAGCCAAGGCTGTCTTGTATTCGGCCTGCTTGTCGCTGAGCAGCTGGATGAGGTGTGCGATTGTCTCGTCTTTCATTGCCAAGGCCGCCTTGTTAGCGCTGTTGATGTGGTTGTGGTTGTGCGCCATTCTTCCGCGGCGAGTGTGCTCGTGTGTTTGCGATCGCTTTCTGACTTTAAGCCCGCGTGCTAAAACCGAGCGGTTTTCTTTTCTCGCAAGTGTGAATGATGCCTACGTCTGTGAATGTTCAACACTCGAGCGACGTGGGATGCCCAAAGTTGATGTTCTGCAGCCATCGCGCATCGTTTGTGAACGTACGGTACGGTACCCCATGCCCAACAAGCCCACATGCGTACCCCAGGGTCACCACACAACGAGTTTGCAGTTCACTTTTAACATCCAGTTGCGCATCCCCTCCCCCTTCCCCCATCAAGGGCGATCATCCGATTGCCGGGCTATAATCGCATCGGCCCTCTCGGATTCCCCGCGAGAGTCTCTTCACTCCTCGCGTAGCTATCGCGTTGCTCGCCCGCGTTCTATGCTCAGCCACTGACAGACTTAGGCCACTTCCCTTCCCTCCCTCTCCCCGCGCGACATGCAAGGCGCTGCAGATTCATACCTCTCGCATGAGCGACTCCTCGAACGCGTGGCTCACCCCACAAAATTCCATCCCGCTGCCGCTATTGTCCAGCGATGCGTAAGCGCCTGCACCGAGCGTGCCGCCGCCCTGAGCCTTGACTTGACTTTCATCTTGGCGAGGGCTGCACCGAGCCAATGTACTGCCTTGTGCGCCCTTGCGGTAACGTTGGCATTGGGCGGGAGCGGCGGCGGCGTGCCGAGCGCTTCCGCCGGGGGTGCCCGGAGCTTCTGAGTTGGCGCCGCTTTGAGCAGGGCCAGGTGTTTGCGAAACTCCTCCCTCTCCACCTGGAGTGCCGCGCGCTCGACTCGAAGGGCATGGAAGAAGGCCTCCTGATCCTTGCTCATACTGGCGGCACGCTCGAGCAAAGCGGCTTCAAGCGCCTTCGCGCGCTCCCGCGCGGGATCGATTCCCATGCCGCCGTCCTTGGGCATGAGCGGTGGCGACTGTGGCGGCGACGCAACGGACAAGATTACTGCCACCGGCCGCAGCGCGCACCGAGCGCCGAGGAGCATGAGGAGGATTACGAGGAGACCCGCAGGCCGGCGCATGAACAGGGTCGGCCGAGGCGTGGCCGAGGCGAAAGGGTCGGGGCCAGGCCAACGCGCCTCGATCAGCAGCATCGGTGGCAGCGGCGCCTGTGTCGAGTGATGATGCACTTCATTCCCTGGTAGCGGCATCTCCACTGCATGCTCCAGCTCCTGCGGTGCCGGTGCGTCCGGCTGCTCGAGCATCGGCGAGCAGACATCGGGCATCGCTCGCAGAGCATGGGCTGCCGGCGGTTGAGGCGACAGCGTCTGCGTGAGACGGTACGGCGGCGGCACCGGTGGAAGCTCCCTTGGACATGGCGGCAAGCATCGTCGGGCACGCTCTGTTAGGCAGGGCTCGCCGGGCGAGTCTCTGGCAGTCGCCTCGAAGCGGTGACGAATCTCGGACATTGGGATGGCGGCCGTCTCCACCACCTCTCCGCGGCTCTGCCACTCTCGGGCAGCCGCCTCTCGTGACGGGCAGAGCCGTGGAGAGGTGGTCGATGTGGACGAACGGCCGGTCGAAGGTAGATCGTCGTCGATGCAGTTGTCCATCACCGAGGACGGCGAGGGCGGGTCGTCGCTATTCATCTTTAAGATGGGTCTCACCGGAGCTGCTAACTCGATGACCCCCGTGTCGCCTCCGGCACCCGTGGCCAAGGAGCTGTCCTCGATACGCTGGCCATGCTCGTTAGGCGCTGCGTCCTTATCGTAGTAGTACGACTCGACGCGAGAGAAAGAGACGCTCCGGCGCTTGAGGGGCACCGGTGGACCCCCGGGCTGCGTCGCCACGCGTTGGGGCGCCACGCGCTTCACGCGCTGCGCCGCCACGCGCTTCACGCGCTGCGCCGCCACGCGCTGAGGCGCTTCCCAGCAATATGAGCGCTGCGGCGCTGTGAGATGCGGTGCTTCGGTCGCCTTGGCTTGCCAGAGAGCCTTCGCTGAAGCGACGAGAGGCCAGTCAGCGATGGCGACCGACTCGCTCCGGAGCTCGGGAGTCGACTCGAGGGCGCTGGATGGGGTCGAAGCTCCCGTATGCTCGTCCTTGAGCTCGTCCTTGAGCTCGTCCTTGAGCTCGTCCTTGAGCTCGTCCTTGAGCGGCAACGACTGTTCTAATTGTGCGATGGCATGATCAATCCAGTCAATCCGTGCGTCGATCTCGTGGATCCTCGTAGGAGTGGTCGTACGAGCATCCTCCTCGTTCCTTTGGGCAGCCTGCTGCTTGCATAGAGCCTCCTGATCTGCTATCCATCGACTCTGGATCTTCCACGTATCTAAACGGGTCTGAGGATCGTTCTGGTAGACGTTGACGCGAGAGGGCGGGCTTGGAAAGTCGTAGCTCCGAGCATCCGGCCCGTCAGTCTCGCTCAAGCCTAGCAACGCACGGCGTTCCTCCGCAGCCAAGCCGGAGCGTGGCGTTGAGGCCGCTCTTCGGAGGGCAGGACGGCCACGGGCCAGTGCCACTCGGGCACCAACATTCTGTTTGAGATCTGGATTCAAGCCTGGGTCCTTATCCTCCGAGACCCACGAGCGTGTCGGCCGTGGGCGCGCGTCAGGATTGAGGGCCGCGTCATGCACGCATGCAGAGATCGAGAGTGGCGCCGAACCCACAAACACGTCTGGCTGCAGCTTGTTCTCATTAGAGCCGGATCGGTTGCGGTGTATCGGCAGGGCCGGTAGGGTGCGCAAGGCGTCTGCCAGCGCGGAAAGCGACATGCTACTGTTACAGACGCCACTGGCGCCACCAGGACGAGCTCCGGACGGACTGACGCAGACGCCACCGTCAGGAATAGGCCGGAGAAACCGAGCGCACAGTAGCTGCCAAAACGGCTAAGTCTTCCAAAACGGTCGACCTTCAAGGGCGAAAAGTACACAACGAGACCTGAGAGTCTTTGTTTTGGTGGTGTTGCGTACACCAGGGGCGGGACGTGTGTCATATCGGTCGCACTTCGGTCTTCGGTCGTACGGTCAGGTGCCAGCGGTCAGGTGGTCACCTTGACATCAAGCACCTTGAACTCGACGCTGGAGTAAGCAAGTTCCTACGCGCGCGCGCGGCCTTAAAATTGGCCATCATGTCGCATGGTTGACCAGTCGGCAGGCCACGCCGCGACAATGACGGACGAATTGTCTCTGCCGCCGCGCCTGCTGACCTCCTCGAGGAGCTCCTCCGCGGCCGCCTGCGGGTCCTCATGGGCGGTGGCGATAGCGGCGGCCTCGTCATCGGTCAGGCAGCCCCACACTCCATCGGTCGCGAGCACGAGCACCGGGGCCGGCGGTGGCTCATCGGCCGCGGCGCTGCCCCAATCGGCCGCCACGGCGCTGGCCTCGTCGCGAAGGTCGACGACGCTCACCTCGGGCACGGGCGACACGTACGGCTGGAGCTCGAGGTCGCCCAGGGCGCGTGAGACGGCGAGGATGCCCGCCACACGCCCTCGCGATACGAAACCACCGGCCCCGACGATCCGATCGAGCTCGGAGGGGAGAGCGGGTGTGTGGTCGGTGGTCAGCCGACGCGCCGTACCAAGCGCACCGCCGCCGTTACGGAAGGCGTTACGGAAGGCGAGCACTGCGCGGGAGTCGCCGACGGAGGCGAGGTGCAGGCGCCCTTGGCATGTGACGCACACGAGCGCTGTAGTGCCTCCACCATGCGCGGGGTGGCTCGCCCCGGGGTGGCTCGCATGGGTCGCGACCGTCGCCGCCTCCTCGGCGGCCAGGTGCTCCTGCATCTGCAGGGCGTGCAGGGCCGCCTCGCGCACACGCGCCGTCGTGGGCGAGGCAGCGCCCTCCGCGTCGTCGTGGGCGCTCGCGTCGTCGTGGGCGCCACGTCTCGAGCGGCTCCACGACTCGAGCCGCTCGAGCCGCTCGAGCGGCTCCACGTCGGCATGCTCCCCCTCCACGTCGGCATGCACCCCGGGCTCGAACCCGTCAGCCGCGCCCACGCCAGCGCTCTCATGCCCAGCGCTCAGCACAGCGCCCTCGGCCGCGCCTCCGAGCGCCGTCTCGGCGCCTCCAGGCGGGGGATGCCGGCCCGAGCTGGGGCGCGCGTTCGCATGCAGCCAACGGTCAAAGTCGCAAAAGGCTCCCGCGAGCGCTTCGCTCAGCCCCGACGCCGACAGGGGCAGCGCTGGAGTCTCTCCGTCGCTGTCCAGCCCTCGTCGAGACGCCTCGGCGGCCGCGAAGTGGGCGCGCGAGTTGGCGAGTAGACGGCGCTTGAGGTACAGATGCAAGCCCGTGCTCGCCGAGTGTGCGACCGCCGCCCCGTTGTGCCCGTCAAACACGGCCAGGTACGCGGCAGGCGCCGCGTCGAGCGCGGCTGCGTCGGCGGCGCCGCCAGCAGTGGGCGCGCGGCCGGCGCCCAACACGGCGCGCGTGGGCGAGGGCGGCAGCGGTGGCGGCGCGAGCGGCTGCAGCTGCACACGGTCCTCCATCGTGCCACGCGGCCCTCGCCCAAGGGCCACGCCCAGTCGCAAGCCGCCGCCCGCCGCGCTCGCCTCGAGTGCCTCTTCGAGAGCTCGGGCAGCGGCGAGGGCTTGGCGGCGCGCGAGCGCGTCCTCGTCCCCCTTGTCGCGCGCCGTGTCGGGCGACGCCGCCCCGGCCGAGGGGGTCGGTGTCGCTGTGAGATGAGCTTGGGTGCTCAGGTGCGCTTGGCTCAGGTGGGCTTCGAAGGCAGCCTCCGCGGTGTCGACCTCGGCGGCGGTGATGTGCCGGCTGCTGCTGCTGCTGCTGCGCCCGCCCGCCCGACGAACGGGACTCGCGCCCGCGTCCAACATGAGCGCCATCATGAGCACTTCGGACGACTCATCGTCGAGGGAGGCGCCGTGCTGGGCGCGATGCGTCGCGGCCGCGATGGCTGCCTCGACCTCGGCCGCCTCCTCGGCCGCCTCCTCGGCCGCCTCCTCGGCCGCCTCCTCGGCCGCCTCCTCTTTAGAAGCCGCCGCCTCTGCCGCCTCTGCGGCCGCCGCCTCGCCCGTAGGGTACGCCTCCTTAGCCGGCGGCGGCCGTCGCACCGACGCGAGTTGTGCGCGAAGGAGGGCGGGCGGCGCGGTGAGGTTCAGCCCCTGTGAGTCCGCCACGCCCGGCACGGCGCCCCTTGAGTCGCTCTGCGCATCGAAATCGTCTGCGGAGCTCGCGCGCACTACCGCCGGCGGCGGCGCGTCGGCACCCTCCTCGAGCCCCGGCACCTCGGCCACGTCGCCGTCCTGTGGGGAGACGCCACTCTCCCGTTGTGCCGCTCCCTCGCCTGCGGCGCTGCTGCGGCGGCTGCCTCGCGCTGGCCCACCACCCTGCCCACCACCCTGCCCACCACCCTGCCCGCCGCCGTGTGGATTGAGGTACTTGCCATCTCGAGTGACGAGATCGTCCGCGTGGCGCAGCCGGTTGGTGGGCGTGGCGGGGATGAGAGAGGGCGTGTGCGCGGGTGAGTTGGAGTGCACGGACGAGTTGACCGACGAGGCGCGGTTGAACGACGAGGCGCGCCCGCCGCCTCCACCACCGAAGTGCTCATCGAGCTCGATGTCCTCTTCGATTTCGTCATACGCGCTCACAGCCGACATGCGCCCGCGCGAGTAGCCGTCGGCCCCGCGAGAGCCGACCCCCGGCAAGCGCGCCAGGTCGAGCTGCCCGTGGGGATCCGCCGCAAACGACTCTGGCAGGTACCACGGCCCGTGCCGGTGCCCGCTGCGGACCCTGTCGTCCGAGATGGGGCGCTCCTCAACATCAGCACCATCGTGGGCGCCGCCCGGGAGCTCGTCGTCGGGCGCGGGGCCGTAGCCGTCCTCGTGGTCGCCGTGGTCGCCGTGCTCGTCCGCCCCGTGCCAGCCGATCGCCGAGTGCACCGCCTCGCTCCGAGACGCGCCGATCGCGCCCTTGGGGCCCGGCGAGCCAGGCGCGCATGGTGAGCCGGGGACGGAGCCCTCGAGGAAGCCCTCGGGCGAGGGCGGTGCCATGCCGTAGTTCGCCATCTCTGAGCGTGAGGCGCCCACCAGCCGGCGCACCGGCGAATTCGGGAGCTGTGAGAAGACGCGGGTGGTGGCCGCGGGGGCTACGCCCTTGCCGACGCGCAGCTCGCGTGTCGGCTCGACGCGCAGCTCGCGCGTAGTCGGCTCGACGCGCAGCTCGCGCGTCGGCTGCAGCGGCGGGCGGTTGCCGCCCGCGCGCCGCGCCGAGTGCTGCCCCGAGCTCGCACACGCTGGAGTCGCTGACGATGTCAAGCTTGAGCAGCTGCCACAGCTGTGACGGCCTGCACCACTCGCGCCGGCGACACCGCCCGAGCCGCCCAAGGAGCTTCCAGGAGGGCACGGCGGTGTCGAGACGCGCGGCTGCAGCGGCACGCGCGTCGCCGTGTGGCCATGGATCTCACGGGTGGCGTGCCGCGCTGAGATGCCGCCGCTCTTCCGGTTATGCAGGTCGTAGTGGCTGCGCGTGTGACGTGTCGTGACGAGATTGGAGGGCGTTCCCTCGTCCTCATCATGCGCGAGTTCGATGGACTCCTCCACCTCGTCGTCGAGGCTTGGCGTCCCGCGTCGCATGGCGCCGCGCTCCCCTTGCTGTTGAGGGCGGTGCTGCCGGGAACCGGCCCAAGACACCCCAAGTTAGAGACCCATACTAGGCGTGAGAAGAGATTGAGGCGACAAAGCGGAAATGTGTGGGTTGGCATTAGGCGCGGCTGTGTGGTTGGTGTTGGGTCGGGAGGAAAATTTTCGGATGACGTGGCCTTCGCGTCATCCGCCTTGTCCGTCAAGCGCCTCTCCACTGACCCTCGCGGACGCGTGTGAGGCGCGGCACGGCCCTGCCGAGTCCGCGGGAGCGAGCCATGGGTCTTGTGTTCAACGCCGTCGTCTACGTAGCCGGCTACATCTTCCTGCTGTTTGTGGCCGTGTGCCTCGCGAGCGGCCTGTACTACTTGTGCGAGGTGGTGGAGGAGCACACAGTGCTCACGCGCCGCATCCTCACGGCCAGTACCATGCTTGTGCTCGTGGTGCACGTGCTCTTCGCGTGCTTCGAGAGCCTTCCGCTCGCGGCGCTCGGGGTGGGCCTAGCGGCTCACGGGTGCTACTTTTGGCTGCTCCAGAGCTTCCCGTTCGTGAAGCTCCTCTCTCCTGCGTGCCTGGCATCTGCGCTCATGCTGGTGGCCTCGCACGTGGTCTGGCTTCAGCACTTTCTGTCGCACTTCCACCAAACGACGCACGTGCTATGCTTCTTTGTACTCAACGTGTGGCTGGTGCCCTTTGGCTTCTTTCTCTCGCTCTCGGCCAACGAAAATGCGTTGCCTGAGGGCCTGGGGCCGAGCAGGCGCATGCGGTAGGTGGCACACACGCAGCCAGTAGGTCCAGGGTCCGAGGGAGGGGTTGTCGCCACCTTAGCAGACGCGTCGAATACAGCGCTGTGTCGGGCGGAAGGGTTGAATGTGGGAGTCGCCGGAATTCAATGTCGACTCGAGCCCGAGCGATACCGAGTGCGGGACCATCAGATTGACCAAAAATAGTTTCCAACTACAGTAGGATGATCTCTGACGAAACGTGGCGACACACCACACACGTTGTAAACATAATACAAGGTTGAAAAAGCACGCGTTTGAAGCCGGGGGACGCGGGAGCGGGGCGAGAAGTCGGGTGTTAGTCGGGTGTATGTAAGGATGCGGTCTCTCAGAGCGTTGATATGGGCGCACAGATGCATCCACACGGGTCACGAAGGTCGAAGCCGAAGTGCACGGCACACGGGTCGTCGCCGGGGCCCGGGCCCTGGGCCCGGGGTAACCCATAACCCGTCTCAAGACCCGTCTACGGGCAAACATCCCCCTTGACAAACCATTGGAAAGGGTGTGGCCGCGACAAATTGGCCGCCTGTCGGAAGGGTACCGGTACATGTACATTGTACATTGAGAGTCGAGCAGTTGACGAAGTTTATGAGAAGTTTGCATTGTGCCGATCGATCACCTGGGCCGTCGCGGTCCCGATCGAGCAGCTGTCGACGTCGACGGCGTGTGCCGACTGCGCAACGATGGACGCGTACGGCTTGCTCGGCGTAGCGCGCACGGCGACGACCGAAGAGGTGCGCAACGCGTACAAAGAGAAGGCCATGCTCCACCACCCTGACCGTGGCGGCAGCCCAGCAACGTGGGCGACCATCCAAAAGGCGTACGACACTCTCTCGGATCCGCAGCGGCGCGCGGCGCACGACCAATCGCGCGCCGCCGAGGGAGGCGCCGCGAAGCAGTTTGGCGAGTCGTTTGCAGAGGCGTCGAGCGCCTACGCGCCTAGGAAGACGGTTAACATCTCATCAGCCATGGAGGTGGCCAAGAAGGAGGACCCCAAGGGCCAGCTCACACAGGGTGGCGCGAGCATGTCGCACTCGGCGGGCTTCGATGCGTGGCTGCGGAACCAAAAGGGCCTGGGCAACACGGGGTTCTACACGGCCGAAGACCTGCTGCGCTCCAAGCGTGGTGGCATGCAAGCGTCGGACGACACGTCGACCTACTTGCCGCCGCTGAGCACGACGGCGGTGGTCTACGACAAGAATGGGCCGCCTGAGGAGGTGCTATACGTGGACAAGGCGCGCCGGCTGCCCGAGAAGCTCGCGCATGGCGAGGTGCTCGTCCACATGCTCGCCGCGTGCGTCAGCGACGAGGACCTGCTGCGCGCACAGACGTCCCTCTCCATCCTCAACGACTTTGCGCCCTTCAATCGTACAGCCAACAAGTGGGAGGATGTCGAGCTGCCGGCGGTCGCAGGTGTCGAGGGTGTCGGTATCGTACTCGCCACCGCGCAGAATGTGCCCAGCCTCTCCAAGTACGCCCTCGAGGTGAAGGACTGGGTCCTCGCCATGCCCGACGCGCGCAAGGCGCCTATCGGGTGCTGGGGCACGCTGTGTGTATGTGACTCCTCGCGGCTGCTGAGAGTGCCCGCGCAGCTGCTGCCGCTGCCGCACTATGCGTGCTCGCGCTCGCTCTGCACCGCGTACCGGCTGCTCGAGGACTATGGCAACGTCAAGCCGGGCGACACGATCATCCAGAACGGTGCCGACCTGCCTGTCGGCCAGGCCCTCATCCAGCTTTGTAAGCTGCTCAAGATCCGGACGATCAACCTGGTGCCCGACGACCCGTCCTTCGAGCACGTCAGGGAGATGCTCCTCAAGCTCGGTGGCACCATGGTTCTCAAGGATACCTCCAACGTCGTCGCCTTTCTCAAAGATCTGGGCGCGGAGATGCCGAGGCTCGCTGTGGACGGCCTAGGGGGCGAGGCGGGCAGACGGCTCGCCATCGCGCTGCGTCCGAGCGGCACGCTCGTGGTGCACTCGATGGCCAACGGCCAGGTACCGCAACTCTCGCCTTCGCTCATCATGTACCAGCAGATCTCCCTCCACGGCTTCAACCTACCCCTGTGGGTCGCTGACAATGGACCCGAGGCGTATGTGGCCATGCTCGAGGCCATCGCGCAGCTCGTCCGCGACGAGAAGCTCAATCTGATCACCAGGACACTCTCCGTCGCCGAGTTGACGCAGACGACGCTCCTCGAGGCGCTCTCGTCGCACAAGGGGGGCGAGAGCGCCTACGGCAAGTACCGCGAGCGAACCATTCTCCAATTCGGCGACGAGGCCTCCGCCAACGACATGTACTTTGAGCTGCAGGCGGCCATACGCAAGCTCGCCGAGGAGGCGGGCGGTGAATCCATGCCGGCGCCGGCGGCGACGGGCAGCGCGGCGGCGGCGGCGGGCGCGAGTGCGGCTGGCGCGAGCGCCGCGTTGCCGACCGTGGCCGGAGGCACGCGCGGCACTCAGAAGCCACGCGCATCGGAGCGTTGGGCAGACTCGTCCGCGATGCTCACCGAGCTCGGGCTAGAGATGTACATCTCGCGCTTTGTCGAGGAGGAGATGACCTCGATTGAGCTGCTCGAGGAGATCGTCTCGCGCGGCGACGGCGAAAAGGAGCTGATGGACGCGCTCAAGGAGATGGATATCAAGAAGATGGGACACCGCCAGGCCATCGTCGGCGCGGTCGTTGGCAAGCTGTGAAGGCCGTTAGCAAGCTGTGACGGCCGTCGCGCGAGAGGGAGGGCCCTGCACCGGGATTCGCGCGCTCGGGGTCGTAGTGCTTGGAGAGGGGCGGCCGATGTGCGCCGGGGCGAGCGGGGCCTGATCGAACGAGGACGGCGCGGAGCGGAGCGACTGAGCAGCGACAGTAGCGAGTAGGAGGAAGGAGCGAGCAGGAGAGCCGTGTGAAGAAGTCAAGCAAATAAGGAGTCTTCAGTCTATGTTTGTCAGTGGTTGTTTATGTTTAGACTTGACTCGACTTGTGAAGAACATTCTCGCTGAACTTGCGACCGGCGCTGCTTCCCGCCGCGCGGCAAGACGCACGCGTGTCCAGCCCCCGCCCTTGGTGCGCGTGTCCGTGTGCCGTGTGGGGAGCAGCGAGGCATGTCACGGGCCGAAGACCTTAGCCTGAAAGCGCCAACCACAGGACACGTCAGAGGTGGATGCAAGATGCCGACGCGCGGTGCGTGTTTGACGGTGGAGGCGTTTTTTTCTGGGCTTTTTTCCTCATACTCCCACATTCACACCCCCTTTCACACCATATCTCTGATAGTTCATGTTGCTTGGGCCCGAGATTCTTCAGCGCGCTCGTAAAGTGTCGAGCACTTCAAGGAGGATTAGCGAGCGAGCTACGCCGGCCGTACCAATCGCGGAAGCTGCCAAGAAGCACACTATCCAGGCTGCATGCCGCATTTCTTAGACGACGACAGCGACGATGACAACGTTTCGGACCCGTTCGACGTTTCGGACGCCGCGCTCGCAGCGGCGCTGATGGAGGCCGAGATCGAGGATCAAGCAGAGCTCGAGCGCCGCATGGAGCTTCGTCGTGCGGCGGCAAGTTCGTTCAGCGCGGGCGCCCGCGTCAGGCGTGGCCCCGACTGGAAGTGGGGCGACCAGGATGGCGGGGCGGGGAATGCGGGCACCATCACAGAAGTCGACTCTGACGGGTGGGTTCGCGTCAAGTGGGATAAGGGCAGCAGCAACAAGTATCGCACGGAGAAAGCGGGTGGCACCGACCTCATCGAGGCGACCGTGGGAGAGTACGTCGTGAGCGGCGCGGGTGGCATTTGCGCGAGCACCATCAATGGTACCTACAGCTACACGCGGCAGCACAACAGCGCGCCGCTGTACACAAAAGAGGGCGGGAGAGCGATCCTCTACTATGGTGGGGGGCAGTATGGGTGGCGAATGAGCGATACGGACAATACGGGTGGCTGGTACTACTCGAAAAAGGGCTCGAGCGGCTCGGTGCCATGCGGCCAGTGGACCAAGGATGGGTACTCTGGCAGCGACGTGTTGCCATGCCCCACCGTGGCCAGAGTGGGCGACGACAGCGCGGGCGGGCGCCCGCAGGTGGGTGCCACAGTGCTAGTGCTCAGCGCATCTGACTCGTCGACGCGCTCGTACGTGGGCCAGACAGGCAGACTACTCGAAGACGACAAGTCGGGTCGCCCGTTCAAGGTGGAGTTCGATGACGGCAATAAGTGGTGGTTCAAGGAGGGTGAGCTCCAAAAGGTTGGCTCGCTGCAGCAATCGGCGCATAGGCAAACGCCTTGGAGTGGCTCGGTGGAATGCCCCGGATGTGAGATGTACGGCCCGTCGCCGCAGACGGGCCAGGGGGGCTGTGCACACTGCGGGCTGTGCAGCGTGTGCTGTGCCAAGCCCGGGCGCGCACATTGCACCAAGGCGACCACGACGCTGTCCCCGGAGCTCACCGGCGGTAGCACGCTGTGCGTGGGCGCGCGCGTGCGCGTCAAGCGGAGCGTGTCGAATCCAACTTACGGCTGGGGCGGCCTCACCCATGGCGAGGTGGGGATCGTCAAACGCGTCGATCCGGACGGCGACCTGAAGGTTGATTTTCCCGACCACTCCGATTGGAATGGCAAAAGCTCCGAGATGGAGGTGGTCACCGCCACGATGGTCACCGACAGGGTGGCGGCCGAGAGGCGTGCCGAGAGGCGTGAACAGGAAGAGCTCGAGCTAGCGCTCGCCATCTCTGCGTCGCTGGCGGAGCAAGAGCAATTAGAACAACGCGACCGCCTCGCCGCCGCAGCGCGTGCAGCGATCCAGCCACCCGTCGTCCCAAGCGTCGGCCCGCCCACCAATATGCCCTCCGCCCCACCGGCCCATTCTTCTGCCCCGCCCGATGAGACAGTGTGCATCATTTGCATGGACGAGCCGCGCAATGCCACGCTCGTGCATGGCGATACGGGCCACGTGTGCTGCTGCCTCAAGTGTGCTCAGGATCTCAAGGCCAAGGGTCTCGCGTGCCCAATGTGCCGCAAGCCCATCGACGTCGTCATCCGGCAGTTCACGTAAACCGGGCGTACATGAGTGTGCTGCGGTAGGATTTACGGTAAGATCTACCGTACTAGAAAGGAACGGAACCCGCGCACAATCTTTCGCGCGGTGCGACGCGGTCTGGCGTCATGTCATGAATAAGAATATTGATAGATCCCGCGCCGTACAGTGCGTCGGGCGCGGTAACGGGTTCTATCACTTCCGGCTTATATAATGAATAAGAAACGTAAAAGTAACTCGGAGTATCTCGAAAAGGGATGCGTCAGTTTTGATCATTGTACATTCGAATTCGACCGGTCTACGGTCATCGGAACGATTGATTGAATTTGATAGTCGACGAGAGAGGGCCGTTCGGGGGCTCCTTGGCCAACGTTGCAACGAGATGATCTCGGACAGATTCTTCGGCGGGTGCTGATCGCGGCCGGACTGACCTGCTGCCCGCTCTCATAATATTGTCGATCTCCTCCACATTTGGCGGACATGATTCGTCAGCCGACGATCTCGTTCGATCTCCTCCACATTTTGGGGACATGATTCGTCAGCCGACGATCTCGTTTGATCTCCTCCACATTTGGCGGGCATGATTCGTCAGCCGACGATCTCGTTCTCGAGCGCAGTCAGAGCCTCTTCAAGGGCGATCACGTCTCCGAGCTCGCACGCCGGCCCACCAAACCCGAGCTCACACCGACACTCACCCTCGAGGCACTCGCCGTGGCCGGAGCACGCGTGCGGGCAGGCGGTCAGGTCAATGAGTGCGCAGGAGTGCCCCTTCCAGCCACCAAAGCACGCGCACATCCCGTCGACGCACACTCCGTGCCCGGAGCACGCGTCTGGGCAGCTCGCGACAAAGGCGTTGGCACAGCAGTCGTTGCCCATCCAGCCAGGCTCGCACTCGCAGTAGGGCTGCGCCGGTGCCGTACCGTTGTGGCCGAGGGCGGCCGCCGCCGCCGCCGAGAGTAACGGCGCGTATGAACGGCCTCCGCGGAAGCGGCACCGCCCGTGGCCGCAGCAGCCTCGCGGGCAGAAGGCGCTGATGGCGCTGATGTCGTGACCTCCCTCCTCCTCCTCGGCTGGGCTGGCTGCCGTCGTGCTCGGGACGGCGCTCGCCGCCCCCTCGTGCGCGAGACGGCGCTCGAGACGGCGCTCGCAGCCGGCGCCTGCGTAGCCGGGGAGGCACTCGCACGTGCCCGTGTGTGCGCGGCAGGTACCACGGCCGGAGCAGTTGAGTGCGCACACCGCGGGCGGCAGCACGTAGTCCGCGCAGTTGGCGCCCGAGTAGCCCGCTGCGCAGACGCACACGCCCTCGCGCGCCCGGGTTCGCGCGCCATGGTGAGCGTGCGGCGCGTCGTCGTGGTCCCACGAGGCCGCCTCGCGCGGCACCCCCATGCATGTGCCATGTCCGCTGCACCCGCCAGGGCATTCGTACTGAGGCAAGCTACACTCATCGCCCGCCCACCCTGCATGGCATGCGCACATGCCGGCGACACAAGCGCCGTGCCCGTTGCAGTCGGCGGGGCATCGCGGCACTGCGAGCTCACAGCCAGCGCCGCCAAAGCCCGGCAGGCATTCGCACCGGCCCAGTCCGCGGCAGTGCCCGCGGCCCGAGCAGCCCAGAGGGCACTTGCGCCCGCCTGCGCCGCGCGGGATCGCAGGGGAGAGAGCGGCGACTGCTAAGCCGATGAGGGCGAGGCGAGAGCCTGCCGCAAAGGCGCACGCGGGCGGCGAGAGGCCGTCGTGGCACTCGCACCCAGCGCGGCCGCACGAGCCATGCGCCGAGCAGCCCAGAGGACAGGCCGCTGGCAGCACATCGGCACACGTGGGCCCGCCGAATCCCGCGAAGCAGCGACATACGCCGAGAACGTCGGCGGTGGCAGAGGGGTTGGCGGTGGAGGGGGCGACGGCGGAGGGGACGACGCGGGCGCTGCCCGCGCTCAGCACCTCACACACGCCATGCCCTGAGCAACTCGCCTCGCAGAGCGCTATGGCACGCTCGCACGCGCGGCCAGCATAGCCCACGTCACACGTGCAGCGACCGCGCTGGCAGTGCCCGTGGGCCGAGCAGCCCGCCGGGCATGGTGCGTGCGGCGGAGTGAGGCGCGCGGCCGTGCGGTTGGGGAGCCGCTGCGGAATCATCCCTCGCGCTTGCGGCGGTGGCGGCGGTGATGGCCGCGATGGCAAGGGCGATGGCGGTGAGAGTGAGCGTGGCATCGGAGGCGGGAGCTTCGGAGTTGCATCGGCAGGCTCGACGCGTTCGCATGCGGCTCCTATAAATCCTGGCTCACAAATGCACTCGGCGCGCGGGCCGCAGAGCCCACGACCGCTGCAGCCGAGCGTGCACACGCGCTCTGAGCGCGGCTGTGAGCAGTCGACACCATCGAAGCCGGCGTCGCAGGCGCACACGCCTCGCGCGGTGCACACTCCGTGACCGCTGCAGTCGTGCTCACATTGGGACGGAACCGCACGCGAGCAATACGCGCCTGCGAACCCCGCATCACACTGACAGCGCCCAGCAAAGCAGCGGCCGTGGCCTGAGCACCCGAATGGGCATGTGAACGACGGAGTAAAGACGGCGCACGACGGACCCGTCCAGTCGGCATCGCAGAGGCAGGTCGTGGAGTAGCAGAAGCCGTGCCCGTTGCAACGGTCGGGGCAGAGATTGGGACGGAAGAGCGAGACGGCCGACATCGGTGGGCTTATCCCATGGGCGCCCAATACGGCTCTTTTTCGATTCGCGACAATTTCTGAGTTTTGCCATGTTTTGCTGGACAATTACATGTAGCGCGCGTGGTTGAGATTATTTTGCGATCGGCGCCTTTAGGTCCAGAATTGGCATGCTCAACATTCACGCGTGCGAGCTTTCCCGCCGTGCCTTGGCCTCGTGCGCCTTGGCCTGCGCACTGGCATTGCCGAGAAATACGTTTGCTGCTCTGCCGCCAGATGCGAGTGGCACGTGGGCCATCGACGAGACCCGTGGCGGTCAGCAGTGCACGGCGACGCTCATGCTACAGCCGATGCGCGCGCCACAATCCGCAGCGGAGATGCGGCGTGGTTCTGCGCGCTACCAGGGTGTGTGTGTGGACAGTGCCGACGGCAGCTGGATTGTGCAGGAAGGAGTCGCCGAAGGCGCGCCGCCTCGGCTCGCGTGGCGTCTCGAATATGATAAGTCGACTGTCTTCTTCAGCTTCGATGTGAATGAGAACAGAGGCGACGGCGTTTTGAGCGGGCGCGGCGACGTTTTCGCCGCTCCGCGTTCAGAACCATCGGGTCTACGACGGGTGGGCAGCTTTGAGGCCAAGCGTGTCTCGACGGACTGGGATCTGGCCAATCCGTCCGTTGCGAGGCGCGTGACCGAGAAAATGTTGTAGCCGGATGAATCCTCAACATTTTGGTTCATTTTCACGTGTCCACGGACTCGACGTCCCAGCTCCCACACGGTCCCGCACTCCGGACTCGGCCACTCTGCACTCACCGACCGGCGCAGCCTGTCCTTGTGGCCAGTGGGGTGCCTGATTCCATAAATCGGTACACACACGTCACATGGTACACGTTCTTAACTGTTTTAACAGTTTTATTCGTCGGAGTACGAACCGCTGCCGTCCCGGTCGGGCCTCGGCCGGGTCGGGCACGCTGACTCTCGAGACGGACGGTCTACTCGTGCGCGTCTCCTCTCTTTTAGCTTTCGCGTCCGGTTTCGCAAGATCGTTATTTGCGCTTCTAAGGTGACACGACCACACGACAGATCCTAATGCGACGTTGAGCTCGGCCGCATGTCAAATCTACCGGTACAGACGGCCTCTCCTGGCAGTTTTGTGGAATCGGCGCGCCACTAATATGAGTCGCATAAATGCATGCATTTGACGCCCAGAACCGCCAACAAAAGTTGCGCCAACAACCACTGGACTTTCCTACCGCTATTGGATCCACAAAGAGACACCTCCACAACTGACCCCGCAATGGCTTGGTTGCCTTGGAAACCGTGTATGCCAGCACGCAAAGCTGCTCAGGTGGCCCCGGAGTCGAGCCAGGTAGGATCGATCACCTCAACACCGGAGGAAGGCAACACATCAAAAACAGGGCACCTTGACAAGCTCACCGAGATGGAGATCTACGATCTTCAGACCGCATTCAATATGTTTGATGTAGATGGAAATGGTGCGCGCATCGAGCATACAAAGTCCTTATCACAAAGTCCTACCCAGACGCTCTACCCAGACGAGCAGGTGAGCTGGAGCGTCTCAAGAGTGAGCACATCTGAGGTGTGCATTTGTGATTTTGTGTGTATATCGCCCAGGCGTGATCACCGAAAAGGAGCTCAAGGCGGTCTACGTAACTTTTGGTGGCGAAGAAGTTGAGGGGAACGAGGAAGAGATAGCCAAGTTCATGAAGGAGGTGGACACGGATGGCAGTGGCACGGTTGATTTCCCCGAGTTTTGTGAGCTGCTTGTCGGCCGGATGCAGACAATCGATGACCCCGCCTTGCTCGAGCAGGCCTTCAAACTCTTTGACAAGGATGCAGGGGGCACCATCTCGCGTGAGGAACTCAAAGAAACGATCAACGACGTCATGAAAGGTACGGGAGAGGCGATGAGCGAATCCGAGTTTGAGGAGATGATCGACGAATTCGACGCGGACGGGGACGGCATCATCACCTTTGATGAGTTCAAGAAGATCATGCAACGATCATGAGCCAAGATGGTAGTGACGCTGGCGTGTTGAAGGATGGTAAGAACCACGCATCATGAGTTCAGGACATTGCAGACAGCTAGCATTAAAGCCGCCACACCATCTGGGAGACTTGGAGTCTGGGACCGATGGCACAAAAGATCTCAAGATGGCACTTGACAAGTGTGCGCGCGAGCCGATTCGCAGCTTGTCAACAGTCGAGGCTTTCAAGCGATTTTGGCGGGAATGTCGAAGGCGTGGCGGCCGGCCAAGCGGCAGGCGCCGGATCGCGGCTGTTCATGGCTTTCCATAGCGATAGCCTTAAAAAGTTCGGTGCTCGTAAACGGCGTCGGGGGCCGTCGCTCGGATCGTCCATCAACGTCCATCCTTCCATGTACTAGATCCTTCTTCGCGCAACTCTCCGGAATTTAGTTTAAAGGCAGATGTTATCGGGTATATACTGCCCATATACTCATGAACTACGCCGACTATCTTTTAGTTATGCTGCACAACGAGCACCTTCCCCATATCAAAGCCATTAGCTGCAGCTTTTGCCAAGCATTTTTCAATCAGCATATCCGATGGCTGACGTTGTCTGGTCATCAGGTACATCCACGAGTCGAGCCCGCCACTGCATAGCATGTGTGAACTCGGGTCGACATCCACAATCACGAAGGGCAGATTCACTGGCAACGCAAACGGCCCAATCTTGGGAGCCACTGCCCATTCTGTGCCGAGTTCCGAGACGAACCGGCCAACTTGTCTGACAGTGGTAGTCTTGTCTTCTGCGCCCCGCCGATTGAACGTGTATTCGACTGAGAAGCGCTGGAGCTCCACATCGAACTCATACCGCTCCATGCCATTGCTCGCACCCGCCTCGAGGAAACTGAGCGCAGGAATCTGCCGTTGCACGTACCATGTTCCCATGCAATTTAAAGGGTCGATTTTGGTTTGCAGCGGTACTAGCTTCGCCGATTCCGAGGGAGATACACCGTTTAGCATCAGGAGCAAAGCTCGCACTCGCGGACGCGGCGACGTTGTGCGCTTCGACATGCCCTCGTTGCCTCGTATGAATTCACAGCGTGAGTGGTCCGGTGTCTCCGGTGTCTAGGGTGTCTCACATGTATAACCATAGGCTGTGCGTGAGGGGAACTAGAAGGGGGTAAAAGTGGGATTGCATTCAGTGTTACCGTAACCGTCTCGCACAGTCGTCCGGTCCACTTCTCCGCTCCCCGTCTCCCTCGCCCTGGTCACGAGCCTGGTCCGAGTACTCTCCCGGTCACTTGCGAGCTGGATCGCGTCCACGACATCGTTGTCCACCGCTCCCAGTCGGCATGGTCGGGCTCGTTTTGGAGTGAGCGAACGAGCAGCTCCAAACTCGGCGCGTAAAACTCGCGCAGCGCGGCCTCCATGGCGGCAGGCAGCGGCGGCAAGCCGTCTGGCGGGCGTGTGCCCGCCACCTGCACCGTCGGCTCGAGTAGTGGTTGCCATTCCAGATCCGTCGAAGGCACATTCAGCCCCAAGAAGTGGAGCGCCTTCGTGAGCGCTCGCCGCGGCGCTTCGTAATAGTCCTCGCTCCTCAGCAGCAGCAGCTTGCCAAACTCGCGCCGCCAGCGCTCCAGGAAGATGATGTACATACCCTTGATGAGCTGGTCGCAATGGTAGAAGACCTCTTCGTTCTCTCGCGTGAGAGATTCGAAGCTCAGCGCGCACGCCGCGGTGGTGAAGTTGGCCTCACATTGACGAAACGCCCCGATGCTCTCGGTGGCCCATTGCACCTCGCCTGCCGCGTGGCTCCCATACCTGCGCGCGTAATGCACGTAATTGTAGTACGCCGCATGCATCCGATGCCATGGCTGACGAAGCAGCACGATGAGCGACGGCTCGAAGCTCCCGTATACGGCTCGCATCAGCTGTGGCAGGCTGAAGCGGCGCTCACGTGCGGTCTGATTGCCATCGGGGATCATGGGCATGCCCGCCTTGCGAGCGAGCGCCGCATCAGCCTCTCGCCCATCCGCCATGTGACGCGCCATGCACTCGCGGTGGGGTACCGTCGCCTTCTCAGCGTCAGGGCGCGCGTTGCACGCGCGCCAGTAGCGACCCATGGCGTCCACGTACGGCTGGTTGAGCTTCTCCTGATGGACCCATACGAAGTGGAACGTCACTGCACTCGCCTCGCCGAGCAGCTTGCCGCTCAGCGCCTGCGACGACGAGGCCGCAAGGCTGCGCATGTACTCGGTCCACGTCGGGTGAACCTGGCTGTAGAAGCTCGGAGAGTTGGCGGGCCGCTGAGCGATGCCCGAGTGCTTTGAGAGCCGCGAGTAGAGGTCGCGCACCCCGGACTGGTACACGCCGAGGATGAGAAACGCGGGTAGGCAGTGAGCTCCGCCCCAGCAAGGGTTCACACCTGGTTCAAAGTGCTCGGGTAGAGCGATGGCTGAGCCGTCCAGCATGTCCTTGAAGTACGTCTCCGCCGCAAAGCGGGCGTCGGCAATCGGTGTCGGCCCGCTGCGCAGCCATGCATTCTCCCGCATTGCGTGAGCTTTACGCGCATCTCGTCGAGGCCGCTCCAAAGGTTGCGAAACCTCGGGCCGCTCCAGAGTTTCCACGAGCTCCGGAGTTTCCACAACCCCAGGTGCATCCACCGCTCTCCGTGGACGAGGACCCGGCCGGTGGCTACTGCTGACACGGATGACGGTCGCAGACCGAGTGGGTTGCTGCTGTGAAAGGAACAGCATGAGCAGTGCGCCGGTCAGAGCAAACGCTACGAGGGCACGCGACATCCGCGCGGCCCGCTATCCCGCCGTGGTCGTGGGGGTCGGGAGCTCGTTACGGCGTCCGGTCCGCTACACGGACAGTTCACACAACGTCCGCGGTCACCTTCGGTCCGAGGATGAATAAAGGTAGCGAGAAAAGGTCAGTCGAATCGACACGTAGAAAACAGCCCCGCCCGTTCTCACTCCACTGCCCCAGTCCGGACATCTCCTTCGAGCCCGTCGGCGAGCAGCGCCTCGCGCGGCAGCAGCGCCTCGCTTGCGTGCGTGCTCGCGCTGCCGAAGCGGCCCGGCGGCTGCGGCGCGACGTCGCCGGCGACGTTGCGTAGGAGACTACCGCCGCCGCCGCTGCTCTCGGATGTCGGCATGCAGCTGTAGCGTTCGTCGGCCGACGGCTCCCCGCCGCCGCCCGCACGTGCCATGCGGTAGCTTGCCATCATCGACGAGAAGGAGGCGCCTCCGACGACGAGGAAGGCATTCTCCTCGAGGATTGCAGCGGAGGCGGCGCTGGCCATCGAGCTCGCATCGCTCATGAGCGACATGCGCGACATGCGGTCATGGATACCTGTCCCTCGGCGGCTGCCGTACCGGCTGCCGGGGACGCTAGCGCTCGCCCCGCCGCCGTAGCCGCCGCCGCCGCCGCCGCCGTCGCCGCCGCCGCCGCCGTCGCCATCACCGCCGTCGACCTCCGTCGCCGCCCGTTGCCGGCTCCATCCAAAGAACTCGTCATCGATGGGCTTGGGCAGACCAGCGCCGACGGTACGATTCTGCTGCCGGGCTCGCACCTGCATGCAATGAGGGAAGCAATGAGGGAAGCAATGAGAGGCCCTCGGAGGCAATCAGAGGCAATCAAGGGGCCGGCCTCGCACCTGCATGCAATGAGGGAAGCAATGAGAGGCCCTCGGAGGCAATCAGAGGCAATCAAGGGGCCGGGCTCGCACCTGCATGCAATGAGGGAAGCAATGAGAGGCCCTCGGAGGCAATCAGAGGCAATCAAGGGGTTCGGCAGCCGAGCTCGCACGAGGCCGTCCCCGCCGCCATCACACGCGGTCGTGGAGCGATTGAGGCCACTGTGGGAAGTCGACAACGCTCGCGTCGATGGCTCTTGGCCACATCCGGTGGTGCGTCGTTCGGACGGCGTGTCGCGCATCGAGTCTCGCATCGAGTCTTGCGTGGGTGGCATGCCAAAGTCCCGCGGCCCATCCGCGCCAATCGCCATCGTGAGACGATCCATGATGTACTCGTCGCGCTTGTACGAGATGATGAAGACGCCGGCGATGCAGCACCCTACTCCGGGGGCGAGGAGTAGTATCCACGGCATCGTGAGCTCGTCAAAGGCCAGCCCGGAGGCGGCCACACCACCGAGCGAGAAGAGGCAGAAGTAGAGCGGTACCACCTCCGACGCCTTGAAGTACATGAGGGCCGCGTTCTGGAGTAGCAGGCCGCCGACGGCGGTTACGATCAGACAGACGAGGGCTGCGCAGGTGACGAGTGGCAGGTGACAAGGGGGGCAGGTCGCGAGGGGGGGGCGCGTGGCACGTGA
>Ga0210239_100079_pt1 | contig 67838 bp, 58 predicted proteins | sample ChrtobMetP5a_0mM_FD_155451 | JGI IMG/M metagenome (GOLD analysis project Ga0210239, IMG submission 155451) | Chrysochromulina tobin associated microbial communities from unialgal haptophyte culture, Seattle, Washington, United States - P5a_0mM | ecosystem: Host-associated > Algae > Haptophytes >... | reverse complement strand
CGCCGCCGCCACCGCCGCCGCCGCCGCCGCCGCCGCCCGAACCCGGCGTTGCCGTGGGCGTTGGATGGCCAACTGCTGACGAACCCGGCGTTGCCGTGGGCGTTGGATGGCCAACTGCTGACGAACCCGGCGTTGCCGTGGGCGTTGGATGGCCAACTGCTGACGAACCCGGCGTTGCCGTGGGCGTTGGATGGCCAACTGCTCGACCGCCGCCGCGTACTATGCCGCCCCCGCTGCCACTGTCAGCCTTGGAAGACGAGGACGAGGAGGGCGAGGTGCCTCTCTCTACCGGCCAGGGTACGCCCCTACCGCCGCCGCCTCTGCAGCCACTGCCGCCGCCTCTGCGGCCGCCGCCGCCTCTGCAGCCGCCTCCGCCTCTGCAGCCGCCACCGCCGCCGCCACGCCCGCGACGAGACGCGGCTGCGTCCGCGCCCGCGGCACCAGACCCCTCGTCAATCTCGTCAATCTCGTCAATCTCGTCAATCCCGTCAATCCCGTCAATCGCGCCCGCGGCACCGGACCCGCTCGCCACAGCGCCCGGCACAGCGCCCGGTACCGCGCCCGTCACAGCGCTCGGCACAGCGCCCATCGCAGCGCCCGCGGCACCAGACCCGCCCGCCGCGAACGGGTCCGCGCCACCGACAGGACTTCAAACGGCCATGGTGCCGATCGTACCAGACGTGCCGGTAAGTGGCGCCGTACTGGGCATCATCGGCGCCGTCGTGGGCTCCTCTTCCTCGCCCTCGTCGTCGTATCGAACCTCGTCAATCTCGTCAATCTCGTCGTATCGAACCTCCGCGCGACACTCGTCGTCCTCCGAGGCCCAGATGGCACCCGAGGTGGCGTCAATCTCGTCAATCTCGTCAATCTCGTCGTCCTCCGAGGCCCAGATGGCACCCGAGGTGGCGTCGTCGTGGGCGGCCACGAGGGAGTCGCCGTCAGTGCGCGACCTCGCTGCCGCTGCGAGCGCGCAGCTCCAAGCCCTCGGTCAAGAGTTTCAGCTACGTGCCGAGGCCTTAGGTGATCTCGAGGCGCGCGCCTTTGCCCTCTATGCCCAAAGGCGCGCGATGGAAGCATGGGCCGCGCACGTGGAGGTGATGTTCGCGCAAGCGCCGAGGAGCGCCGAGAAGACGTCGTGAGCTTGCGCCGCCGCTGCCGACGCCGCCGTGGCCGCCGTGGCTGCCGCCGCCTCCACCGCGGCGCCACCGACGCTGCCGCCGATGCCGTCGCTGCCGTAACGAGAAAACTAGGGTCGAGCCAGAGCCTTGTACTACTTTCGCCCTACCAAGGCGCACGGGCCGCGTTAGGGCCGCGCCGGCGGGGCATTCCTGTCACTCACATGGTCACTCACAGACGTTTTTAGAAGTTATATTGAACCGCTGACTCGACGCCGCAGCTCCTCCGGTCATTGGGGTCAATGGCGCCGTGGGGCTGGATGCGCAGGCCAAGCTCGTCAGATCGAGCGCAGCCGATCAGCGCTCACCCCCTCCACGTACGGTACTTGCCGCCCTGCAAGGCCACGTCATACGTACCCTCCGCCTCGTTCTCGTCGTAAATGCGACCCGGGCGCCACTCGCCGCCGACAATCACTTCCACAGCCTGTCCCTCCCGGAAGCCGATGGCGACCGGTGCGACCGGAGCCACGGCCAGTAGTTCACAGGTATGAATACTGTACTGTGCACTGTCCCAGCCGGCGGCAGTCCCCATCCTTTGGTTGAGCTCTGGCTTCGCGACGAGCCCATGCAGCAGCACCTGCTCGCCCGCCAGAGCGGCACGCAGCTTGTCGTTCTCCTCACGGCGCGCCGCCAAGGATGGCGGCATTGGCGCCGTCCCGAGCAGCCACGGTAGCGCCTCTTCGACCAGCTTGGCACCATCGACGCCGCAAGAGTTGAGGCTCAACTCCAGGTTGACCATTACGGCCGCCATCAGTGACGCGAGCTCCTCCTTGATTGCGGGCTCCTGCTCGATCATATCCAGCTGGTTCTTCTCGAGGGGCTTGCCGCCCGCCTTGAGCTCCTTGAGCTCCGCAATCTGGCGCAGCTTCTCCTCAAGGGCGCTTCCCTTTTTGCCGACCGCATCCAGGTCGTTAGGGTCCAATTCACCGCCACCACCCGGCTGCCCCTCGAGCGCGGCTAAGCCCTCGGCGACCGGCTTCCTCAGCCTCGGCGAGAGCTTGGCCAGCGCCAAGGCGCGTTGCTCGGGCGGCAGCTCGGCGACGAGGCCCGTGAGGCCTTCGCTGTGCTCATGCGGCTGGCTGTGCAGCACAAAGCGGAGAATATCGCGGCCCTCGACGGGAACGCCAAAGTAGGCCGTGTCGGCGTCGACATCGGAATAGTTCGTCACTTCGACGAGTGTTGATGTCGACGCCGCCGAGGCCGCAGACGCAGCATCCTTGCCGCCAACCTCCTGAATGTTCTCGGGCTTCACGGCGATCTTCTCGCCCTTGCCGCCAGAGAGCTGGATGTCGTATCGTTTGTTCGTGATCCTGAAGTCTATCACCTTGGCCTCGCACCCGTTCAGCTCCGGTCGGCTCTTCAGATTCTTGATCTTGACCACGGTGCCGATCTCGAGGCCCATCGGGGCCCACTCTGACATCAGCTCAGCCTCGGTCTTGGCGCCGCTCGCAATCGCGTCGGTGGCGCGGTCGTAGTCTGCGTCGGTGCATCGCTCGAGTGCCAGCAGGTCGGCAAACAGCGTATCCAACTTCGGTAGGCAGCCGCCCTCCGCCTCCTCCTCAACCCAGCTGTGCTGCCGCCAAACCGGGCTCGTCGCGATGAGGTAGTAGCCCGTCATGATGCGGCGGCGGCGCGGGTCGCGCAGGAAGTGCGTGACGGCGTTGCGGTGGCAATCCGACGGCGGGCCTGCGAGCTGCGTGCGGCGCGCCTGCACGCCGCGCACGCCGCGCGGCTCGCCGCGCGCCACGAGCGCGGGCGAGTCCGGATCGCGCGTCTGCAGCACGGCCTCGTCGCCGCCGCAGGCGAGCAGCCGGCGCCGCAGCTCCGCGAGGTGCGGCTCGGCCGCCACGGCCGCCGCGTTGCGGCGCGCAAGCAAGTGCGCGCGCTCCGGGTCGAGCGGCATGAGCTTTCCGAGCGAGCGCGCGAGTGCGTGCGCGGTTGGTGCCGCTCGACTTTGTGAGACACGTGAGAGCTCGACTTCGAGAGGCATTGTTAGGAAAGAGAAAGTGGTTGCGGCGAGAGGAGGGTAAGGTATGGGGGAAGGATGCAAGATACATGATACATGATACATGATCCATCATGTCGATACGGTGGGACCCATGATCTTTCCGACATGATCGGTTATCTTTCCGACATGTTGGTGGATCATGTCCAACATGTTCATGAACTTGTCCAACATGTTCATGAACTTGTCCGACATGTTCGATGAACAATGCAGAGTCAGAATCATGTATCATGTATCATGTATCATGTATCATGTATCATTCGCAAAACATCAACATACATGATCTTCGATGCACCATCCCAACGGAAGTAAAGATACATGATACGAGATACATGATACATGGGAAAGATCATGGGTCCCACCGTATCGACATGATGGATCATGTATCATGTATCATGTATCATGTATCTTGCATCCGTCCGACCCCCATAGAAAGGGTTCCTAATTCCAAACGGAAAGAAACGTTTTTCCTACTGAGTACTGTAATTGGTAAATGCGACCGCACAATGGCAGTGTTTGGCAAGCCACCGATGTTCTCGGAGCAGGGCCAGGCCCATAACCCTGCGCCTTTTAGCCCCGGATTAATGAGACGCCCGGAAGACGATTTAGAGACACGTTCCATCGGATGGTGGGTCAAAAAACAAGACTTAGTGAAATTCGGATTAACGAGGCGCCCGAATCGACCATCGTGTGCATGGTGGGGCCCAAGTCGCACCTCTTGCCGTGCCGTGCGGCCATCAGCTCGCGTGCGAGCGCTGCACGGCCAACATGACGCTCGGCTTGCATACGCGCCACATTCTGAAGATGCCGGCGGCCACCACCTTATTGCCCGGCTCGAGAGCGAGCGCCTTGGTGAAGGCGGCACACGCGCCGGCGGGGTCCTCCTCGGCCTGGAGCGCGATCGCCAGCTGGAAGTGCCCCTCCGCAAATTTGGGTTCGAGCCTGATGCACTCGAGCGCGTCCTCCCGGGCTTGGGCGTACCTGATGAGTGAGGCAATCAGCGGTGCAATCAGCGGTGCACTCAGCGATGCACTCGAGCGCGTCCTCGTGGGCTCGGGCGGACCGTCCAAGCCTGAGAAAGCACTCGGCGCGGTTAGAGTAGAGCATGGGAGCCTTGCTCCCATCGAGGGTAAGGGCCTCGGTGTAGAAGACGGCAGCCTGCTGGTACTCATCCGCCTTTAAGGCCTCGTTCCCCTGTGCACCACAGGAGGCAAGCCCATCAGAGGCGATCAGAGGCCTTCAGAGGCCATCAGAAGCGATCAGAGGCCTTCCGAGGCCTTCCGAGGCCATCCGAGAACATCAAACGCCGTCCACGCAGGACACCCGCCGCGCTCGGCATTGTGCCAAAGCGGCTCGAGCTCTCAGCGAGAGCGCAAACGTACCTTCACGATCCGCGCAGCGGCATTAAGCTTGTCACGAAAGGTGACGGGCCCGGCACGCATCTCTGCGAGGAACTCACTCGCACGCTTAGCGAGGAACTCACTCGCACGCTCCTCCGCAATCTTGCGCAGCTTCTCCTCAAGGGCGCTTCCCTTTTTGCCGACCGCATCCGGGTCGTTAGGGTCCGATTCACCGCCTTCACCCGGCTGCACCTCGAGCGCGGCTAAGCCCTCGGCGACCGGCTTCCTCAGCCTCGGCGAGAGCTTGGCCAGCGCCAAGGCGCGTTGCTCGGGCGGCAGCTCGGCGACGAGGCCCGTGAGGCCTTCGCTGTGCTCATGCGGCTGGCTGTGCAGCACAAAGCGGAGAATATCGCGGCCCTCGACGGGAACGCCAAAGTAGGCCGTGTCGGCGTCGACATCGGAATAGTTCGTCACTTCGACGAGTGTTGATGTCGACGCCGCCGAGGCCGCAGACGCAGCATCCTTGCCGCCAACCTCCTGAATGTTCTCGGGCTTCACGGCGATCTTCTCGCCCTTGCCGCCAGAGAGCTGGATGTCGTATCGTTTGTTCGTGATCCTGAAGTCTATCACCTTGGCCTCGCACCCGTTCAGCTCCGGTCGGCTCTTCAGATTCTTGATCTTGACCACGGTGCCGATCTCGAGGCCCATCGGGGCCCACTCTGACATCAGCTCAGCCTCGGTCTTGGCGCCGCTCGCAATCGCGTCGGTGGCGCGGTCGTAGTCTGCGTCGGTGCATCGCTCGAGTGCCAGCAGGTCGGCAAACAGCGTATCCAACTTCGGTAGGCAGCCGCCCTCCGCCTCCTCCTCAACCCAGCTGTGCTGCCGCCAAACCGGGCTCGTCGCGATGAGGTAGTAGCCCGTCATGATGCGGCGGCGGCGCGGGTCGCGCAGGAAGTGCGTGACGGCGTTGCGGTGGCAATCCGACGGCGGGCCTGCGAGCTGCGTGCGGCGCGCCTGCACGCCGCGCACGCCGCGCGGCTCGCCGCGCGCCACGAGCGCGGGCGAGTCCGGATCGCGCGTCTGCAGCACGGCCTCGTCGCCGCCGCAGGCGAGCAGCCGGCGCCGCAGCTCCGCGAGGTGCGGCTCGGCCGCCACGGCCGCCGCGTTGCGGCGCGCAAGCAAGTGCGCGCGCTCCGGGTCGAGCGGCATGAGCTTTCCGAGCGAGCGAGCGAGCGGAGCGAGATGCGAGCGCGGACGGTGCCGCTCGACTTTGTGAGAGCTCAAGTCAAGTCAAGTCAAGTCAAGTCAAGTCAAGTCAAGTGATTCAAAATGGCGGTCGCCTTTCCGCCGCCTTTGGTGCCCATCGCTGGCGCGAGCGATCGGGAGGGCAGATCTCGACGCAACCGGCACCACTGGATAGCCCCGAGGCGGGGCATCATCCCCATCTTCTTGATCTTGATCATCGCGGCGCACGGGGCTTCAACATCGTGCCTTTTCAGGAAGTCTACAGTACGGCGATGCAACACGGCTCCAGGCCGACGATGGGAGCGGTCGGGGGCCTGCGCGAGGGCTGCTCCGATGGTCCAAGGTGTCGGTAGGGCCTGGCGACCGCCGGCGCCGCGCGTCGAGCGTGCGCGGCCTTTCTCCGACGAGTTTTGGCGTTTTGGGCCTGACAAGGGCACGCCAATCATTCTTGTGGCCAAGCGATCGATGACAAGAGTTGCTGGCGCGGCGGCGGCAAAGCGATCGAGGACGTGCTCTCCGAGTGCGCGCCACACCTCGCTCACGCACCATATCTCACGCATGCGTGTGCGCGCGCGACACAGGTGCCTGCAATATGCCATAGGTGCAGCAGCGGAGGTGCTTCGCGCAGGAGAGAGAGCAGAAGCCCAGGCGCGGCAAGCAGAAGCACAGCGGGGCGAGGCAGGCAATGGCGCTCGCGCAGCAACGATCGGCGGCGGATGTAGCGAACGGGAGCTGAGTTGATCTACGCGAGAGGAAGGGCTATCTTACCGCCGTCACTAGCTGGCAGCAGCAAGGGCCCTCTCGCTCGCGTCGGTCATCTCGGCGAGCGCGACGCGGCACCGACCGGCCTCGAGATCCTCGGTCGAGGCGCCTACGTCCCCCTCTTTCTCTCCCCCAATCCCCCATTTTATGCTTGACGCCACGGTCGATCTCGAGCCGATTTCCTCTTCGGCGTAAGAGTGGCGCTCATCGGCTCGAGATCGGCCCGTTACTTCTCACCTACTTGTTCTCCGAGGGCACGTATGTCAGCATTTATGACGTGTCGCCTCTAGATGGATCCCCCTCCGCCATCTCCATCGACTCCCGTCCTCCCCTGCTGGCTTCCGGAGCACATTCGATAGGCTTCCGTATGGTTGTCTGTTGTTTCTGTATAGACTTGACTTGACTTGACTGAGAGCTCGACTTCGTGAGATTCCCCGGTCGAAATGATCCCAATCGCCAAGGCAAACTAAAATCTGAAAGACCACGCGACGGCAGCTGAGGCATGGGCATGTGGCGCAAGCTGCATGATGATGTTTGCGGGGGGGGCGGGGCAGACATTCAGTGATTCTGAGCTAGTCCTGCTTGAGACGGCACTGTGTTGAAACACATGGTTGAAACACCAGAGTAGTGAAACCCTTCGTATTGGTGTTTCAACACCGGTGTGAAGCTCAGCTTAATCCTTAAACCAATTGCCTTAAACGACGGCGCCCGGCGGCCTACGGTGGCTACTCATGCTACTCATCTAAAGCGGTAAGCGCGTCGCTACACCTGCTAACCTACGGTATTACCTGAAGTATTACCTACTTGATAATACGCTTGTGTCGCCGCGTCCCGGCGGCCCCCGGTGGCAGTGTCGAGTGTCTTTTACAAAGGATGAGTGCGAAGCTCGTGCACGGCGGAGGTCGGCCCGGCGTGGAGTGCTTCGACCGCTCCGAGCACGGCCACCTCGTGCGTTCACGCGTCCGTCTTCTGCTCCGGCTTCTCCTCCGAATCCCCGCCGTGCTCTTCGATGCATGCGCTGATGAGCTTGAAGACCTCCTCTGCCATCTCCTTGAGCACCTCGTGCTTGTCCGGATGCCACTTCAACTTGAGCTGCTTGAACTTGCGCTTGCGCTCGTCGGGAGGCAGCTTGGCGGCCTCCTTGACAGCGGCCACGAGGGCCTCCTTAGTGCGCGTGAGGCCGAGGGCCGCGTCCGACTCGCTGGCCGGCGGGGGTGGCGGCGGCTCCACCTCCCTCGAGTCGAGAACTTGTGACGCGACTTCCCGCCACTTCTCGAGCTGGCGCACGCGCCTGAGCAGAGCCTCGTTCTTGTACGACGCGTCTGCCAGGAGGTTGTGTGCGAGCAAGAGCTCAGCCTCGAGCTCGTCCCTCTCGTGCTCCCCTCGGACCACCTCGATGGCTGCCTCGTCCCTCTCGTGCATCGCCTTCTCAGCTTGTCCCATCGAGCGCTGGAGCGCCGCCTCGAGCTGTGCTACACGCTGAATCGCTTCGTCCCTCTCTTCGAGCACCCGCTTGGCAAGGGCGTGGGCCAGCTCCGCGGACTCCACCCCGATGCTGCAGTGAGGCGGGCGCGCATAGCGCAGATTGGCCTGCTGATTCTCGGCGTCAAAAATTTCCTCGAGCTCCTCGCGCGTGTAGGCTGCGCGTCGATCCATTTTCTCCGCAGCCTGCTGCGGCTGCCAATCGGTGACGTAGCGGAGAGGCGTGGCTGCGGCTTGCGAGCGTTAGGGACCACAGTGCTCCTGTAGGACTTGGCGAAAGTTTGAAGTCCCTGGATTTCTTGTGAATTTGAATAGACGGGACGCCGTTTCGACCCTCTATCGTTTCGAGGTTCGGAATTCTTCAGCAAATTCAAGAGAGAAGGGGAGTTGCGTGCGCGTACATGACAAAGTTCAATGCGGCGCGGTGCGTGCAATACGTGTTCGGAATTTGACGATTTGGTTTCGTCGAAGCCGCCGACTTTCGTTTGTTATCAGCTGGCAGCAGCTGCATATGTCACACAAGCATCTTCTCTCGAAGAGGACCTGTCGAACGTGAACGCTTGCAAGACACCGAAGGGCAGGGGGGGGGCGATCGCCAGTTCGTCCACACTCCGAGCATGTTCCACGAGTTCTTCTTGCGAGGTTCCCGCGCTCGAATCGCATGGGCGTGGTTCGGCCTCGCAAGCATCATGGGCAAGGCCGTGTTCAGCGCTTGGAACAAGCGAAGATACAATGACTTCACCCTCGACTTTTACAATTTGGTGGCGTATGGGCAGGAGTACGGCCTCGGGCATGAGCAGATGGTTGATCGACTCTACAGCATCATGTGGAGCTGGTTGTCGATCCAGATGGCCCAGTTTCTCGTGTACCCGGCGCTGCGCATACTGCACAATTACTGGGCTGCTTCCTGGCGATTCGTCCTCGTGGAAGAGTACTTGCAGCGCTGGCACAGGAACTCGAGGCCTCTTGAGGGCGTCTCGCAGCGCATTCATGAGGACGCGCACCGCTTCACCGAGGGCATCAACTGGATCACGTACGATCTCCTCGATTCCATCGCCAGCCTCGTGGCCTTCACTCCACTCCTGGCCACTCTTGGCGAGAAGGTGCCGCCGCCCGGATTCGGCAAGGGAGAGGTGCCCGGCGTATGGCTCGCGTATGCCGCCGTGGGGGGAGGCATCGTTGGCACGTGCATCTCGCTCTTCATCGGTCGCCACCTCGTGGCGATCCGAGTCACCATTCAACGGCTGAACGCGAAGCTGCGTCGCGATCTCGTCCTCGTTGAATCGGCGTATGAGCATGTGGCGGGAGCGGATCCAGACGAGTACAGCACGAAGCATAGTCGCCGGGCGAGCCGTTTGGCGCCCTTTGCGCCCCTGTTGACCGAGATGTGGAACGCTTACAGTACGATGTACGTCCATCTCGGCGCGCGCGCGCTGGCCTGATTGCCTCCCTCATCAGTCTGATTGCCTCCCTCATCAGGTACGTCCATCTCGGCGCGCTCCGCTTTTGGAACGAGCTGTGGTCCAATGTCGACGAACTGCTCCCGTACATTCTAGTTGCGCCGCGTCTGATCGCCGCCGACCCGGAGATGCGTCTCTCGTACGGCGACCTCGCCCAAACGAAGAACGCCGTCGGGCGCGTCTTCAACCAAATCTGGACCTGGGCTGAGAAGTGGGAGGACTTGACTGAGTGGATGTCGGTCCATCGGCGTCTCGTCGAACTTGAGGAGATGCTTGCCAACGCGGACGAGCGCGAAGCCTTGGCGGCCTTCGCCACTCCGACGCCGTCCTTCGGCAAGGTCTTCGGCCACGCTCTGCCTTCTAAGGCACTGCCGTTGGCCATGCCAGTGGCGCGGAGCGCGAGCAGTTCTCCAACGGCTGTGATTCCGAGCTCTTCGTTCCGAGGGGTGCGATCCGAACCTTTCAGGATGGCGGATATGGTTTGAATTCGGTCTCGCCAGCATGAGTCGGCACCTCGGCAACACGAACCGCGTGTATGATGGATACACACTGTAGACGACCCGTTTTGGCTTGGAGCCCTCTGGTCTGGTCGTCCCTGCGCTGTCTCCTCCTGGAGGATTGGAGGACCCCACATACCCAGGGGCTCCTCCGGAGCTACACTAGTCCACCGTAGAAGGTCTGGTCGTCTAAGGTACGCTGTTGAACCCCAGCGACGACGTGACGACCAAAGCCAAGAAGTAGACCGGCGTGCACACTGCGTCTGTGACGCGCGTGATGGAACCGCCAACCGGACCAAGTCCAAGACGTGGACGAGCTTTAGGTCGAACCGAACCGTCAACCGGAACGTCGTCCTCGGTGTGAGCGCCGACGAGCGGACGGTTACCCATGACGGTTACCGGCCGGGCTTACGCCTTATCACTAACAGGTTTCGTCGGTCCTCTCTCTTGAATTCCTAGCATGAACGGCGACCCGCACGCGGCACGCATCGAGGGAATCTCCCCCGGGATTCCCGACATAAATTCCCGACATGACGTCAACACCTAGGGAGTGATGACGTCATCCCGAGGGTCTGCCGCTCGCACCTCCTCACGTTGACGTACGTACAACACACCAGGGACCATACAGCCGTGTACCGTCCGGACGTACACAGCATGTCGGTCGGATTGTCTACTAGATTGTCGTGTTGCGCTGCCCACGATGTGTATAGCCCCCCCGCTACCCGGTGTGCCCGGAGCCCGCCGGACTTCTGTCACCGTGTCAGATGGCCACGCAAGTGAAGAAAGTGTCAGGTGGCATCTCCAAGTGTTTGGGCGCCGTAATGGTACTGAACCCAGAATGACGACCGACAGAAATTGGATTCCAAAACACGAGTGTTTTGTCTTGAACGTCGATTTGGGGAGTCGTACAAGTAATTGCGCCCGTAGCAGCACTTTCACCATCACTGCCGCCAAAGCACCAGAGGACGCCACTCACCATGGCGGCACCAATGCCTTCGGCGGCTTTGGGGAGCCGTATTGTAGAAGCTCTGTCCCACTTATCAATGGCCGGGTAGTATGTATTGCACTCATTCGTTGCAAAGAACTTGCCGTCTTCGTCTCGACTCCTCCCGCCTAAGGTGACAATGGCCGTACCTTTGTCGCTATCAACCACGACCGCTGCAGCCATGTTTGTGTAACCACGTGGCATATCACACACAGGCGTCCACACATTGGTCTTGGAGTCGTACTTCTCGACGCTCTCCGAATGCCAGGACTCATTGGTCTCACCGCCAATGGCGAACAGGCAGCCTTGCGCGGCCACGAGGCAAAAGTCTTTGCGTGCAACATTCATGGGCGCGACCGGATGCCAAGTGTCGCTCGTCGGGTCGTATGACTCCACCGCAGCACGCTCACAATCCGAATCAGTGTCCCAGCCTCCAGCCACGTAAATCTTTCCGTCTAGAGCAGCGGCACTAGCTATGCGACATTCACCCCCATGACAAGTCGCCAAGGCTGCGAGTGTGCGCCATTCATCGGTGGCCTCGTCATAGCGCATCAGCACATTTCGCTCCATCTTTCCGTCGAATGCAACCACGTACAGCTTCCCATCAAGAGCGGTCGCTGACACTGGACAATCCGCACCTGGTAGTGATGCGATCGAAGTCACAGCTCGAGTGACCGGATCAAATCGTTTGCAGAGCCTGAAACTGAAATCAAGATTCTCATCTTCGAAACCGAGCAAGTAGATGGCTCGGCAGCCTTCGCGTGGTCTGCTTCGCGGCATCTCGGGCTTCACATCGAGCTTATCGGCAAGGGCGTACGCGACGTCCTTCATAATGGTGGGTGACGCCGCCACGAGCGGCTCGGACAGCACATCGTGCAGCCGCTCACGCGGCATGAATCCAAAGCGCACGTGCGCGAGCAGCTCGGCGAGCTCACTGTCGGAGGTCGCCCCGTGGTGACGCGCCCACTGCAGCGCGGCTTCGAACGCGGTCAGCTCGGAGTCGATCGTGAGCGCATCATCACCCAGCAGAGCGAGCAGACGCTCGCGGGAGAGGCTCAGGAAGCTCGGACTCTTCACCAGAGGCTCAAAGCTGCGCAGGCACGTTCGCCGGGCGGCCGTCTCAAGCATTGGCAACGAGTAGCGCTCGGCCAGCTCCCAAACCTGGACACTGTCCGTGCACGTGACACGATGCTGGATTGCGGCGCTCACCGCCTCCAGCAGCGGCGCGACTTCGAGCCGCGACGCGACCTCGAGCAAGTCCAGCAATCGAGCATCGCTCTCGAGCGTTGCCGCACCTGAGTAGATGAAATCTAGCGCGCACGCGAAGGCCACCGCGCTGAGGTCGGAGACGGTGAACTCGCGGGTGCCGCTGTCCGCAAATGACTGCTGCTTGAAGTGGACGCGCATAAATGGTGACGCGGCTGCTAGCACACATCGGTGCGCCGGAAAGGCCTTGCCCTCGACGACGATCACAATGTCGCAGAAGTTGTCCGCGCTCTCGCGCCAGAGCGCGATGAGCTCCGTCGGGTAGGCAGCGCCGCCACTGAGTTCGACGGCCACTTGTCTCGCGCAGTCCTCGGTGAGTCGCGCTCGCTTTGTGGCACGAGGAGCCTCGACCGCAGCCATTGTCGACGCCCCGCGACTCGAGTGCAGCTTGAGCTGTGATCCGTGAACAGGGCTGTGAATGAATATACTCGGTGCAAGCATGCTTCTACCCGTACCCGTCCGATGTGTGCGCGCCGCTCAGCGTGCCGGAGGCGGAGCGAGCGCTTTATCCAATTATCGCCCCTTCATCGGCGACCACTGACGTCTGACGAAGACCACCTATCTAACGCCATTGATCTAACGTCTCCGCAGCGTGAGAAATCACCTATGACCTATATGCCAGTCACTCGTACACTGAGTCTATTGGGATGTTCGCAACGAGAGATACGATACATTCTTGAGAATCTCATAACTGTTGTGAACACGCCTCTGGGACACCGTTTGAAAGGCCATCTTTGCAGCACAATCGCGTGCGTGCGCTCAGCGCTGCCGCTTCCAGGCGGTCTTCTCCGCAGCATAGCGCGCCGAGCCACCGCCTGTGCCAAAGTGGCCATTCGCCGCGCCCGTGAGACCATCGATCCGAAACTCAGACGACATCTTCGATCGGAGCTGCGCGATTGCAAAGCGGCTGTACTGCAGGTCTTCGTCATCGCCGACGCACGCTCCACTCAGGAGAAGAGATCGGATGTTGACGTCGACCTCAGAGGCGAGCGCACGCCCGCTGCGGATCTCACCATTCTCGGCTTGCATCGCCTCAAACGTGGCGACCACCACGGCGTCTGCGGGAAACGTCGGACGCATGAAACCCAGCTCCAGCGCCCAGGAGCCATCGAGCACAAAGCCCGCAGCCTCGCCGAGGCCAGCATCGACGACGCGCAGGACGTCATCGTGAGAAGAGATGCGCCAAAGCACGTCCACGCTGGCGTCGATCTCAGCCGCCATTTGCAGGTCAACCGTGGATAGCACCACTGCACTAGCGCCTGCCGTGATGGCCTCGGGCACGCTGGCGCTGTCGCCGTTGAAGATGACAGGGCATGGACCTGGGAAATCGCCCTTGGCAGTGTTCTGCTCCTTGTAGAGCGCGGCGACTGACGCCACACTAGGCGTCCACAATGTAGCCGCGTCCACCTTCCGAAGGCTTGAGGAAAGCTGCGCTAGAGCGAGGTCATCAAGGTTGCCAGTATACTCAACCGAGACAGTGAGAGCTTTGGACCTTGGGCTGAGAGTCTTTATAGCTGGTGGCGCCCGCGTCGCGAGGAGCGAGTGTGTGGTTGCCACGAGTAGGAGCAGCATGCGATCTCTTCTGCAGAACCTTTGCGGAATTTGCGAAATTGAAGTCTCCGCCACGTTCACACAGCACACCGCCCGTTCACACTCTGAGCGGGCAGTAACAGTGCCGTAGCACCGGCTGTCGCGTCTGTCGTGTTAACGTTCACTTCGCTCGAACACGGCCGTCACGTCAGCAATGCCGATCGTGGCGACCATCGGCAAATGCTCGACCGCGCCCGACGCGGCCGACTTCGACTCCTTCTGGCGATGGGAGGTCCGGATGCAGCGCGGCGCCGCGAACAACACAATCTTTGGCAAAACGACCAATCTTTACATCAACGACCGGTGCTTCGTGCCGCGGCGCGTGTGCAAGGTGCACCTGAGTCAGTCGAGCGCGACGCTGTTGCTGCCGCGCGAAGGGCCGGCGAACATAGATCTTTATCCTCAGCTCTACGACGTCGTCATAGGCGCCGCACAGGTGATGGGCGTCGTCGCGCGCACGAGCTTCGCCTCGCTGCTCGAGCAGGCTGGCAGCGCCCCTGTAGTAAATCTCGGCAAGGGTGCCGCCGGCCCGCATGTGTACACCGACCCGGACAATTGGCCAGTGTTGGCACCGCTCTTCACGAATGCGCGCGCCGTCATTATCTGCGTCATGTCCGGGCGCTCCTCGCCCAACTCGATGACGGGCCCATTTAACGGACAGTCCTTCGGAGCCGAGCAGATCCGAAATTTCGACGAGGTACTCAGCCTTTCGCGCCAGCCGAGCGAAGCGGCACGGCGGCGGAGCGAGAGGCTCCAGCGTGAGTCGCTCGCGTCGGCTCAGGCGGCATACGTCGACCTCGTACGCCGCATCCGAGCGGTCGCGAGCAGTCGCGCGCCGCGTATCATACTCGCTTGGTTCTCAAGTTGTCCCCTCGCCGGTTGCGCTGAGTTGTGGGAGTACCCGCAGTACTTCATGCGCCCGCCCGGTGTGAACGAGAGTCACAACGTGCTCTGGCCCCTCGGCCAGGCCCTCGGCGCCGAAGTCGTCGACTTATCCTCCCGAAATCTCCCGCCCTCGCCCCCGATTGCCATCGATCAATGCTCGAGCTGCGTCGTGGGCGCCGTCGTGGGCGCCGTCGTGGGCGCGGGCGCGGGTGGCGGCGCGAGTGGCGGCGCTGGAGAGGGCGGCGGCCGCGGCGTGGTCGGTGGCGGTCGCGTGTGCTCGTCTCCAGAGTTTCGTCAAGACGCCCTCAAGGCCGGCCGCACCTGCGGCGTCCACTGCTCCGCGGTAATTGCCGCTGATTGCCGCTGATTGCCACTGATTGCCACTGATTGCTCAAGGCCGGCCGCACCTGCGGCGTCCACTGCTCCGCGGTAATTGCCGCTGATTGCCGCTGATTGCCGCTGATTGCCGCTGATTTCCACTGATTGCCACTGATTGCCACTGATTGCCACTGAGTCTCCCGAGTTTTTGTCAAGACGCGCGCAAGGCCGGCCGCACCATTGCTCCGCGGTGAGAGAGGGAGGGCTGACCGGCGTGTCCACGGCAATGGCTCTCGGTTGGCACGCATTACCCTGATGACACGCCAGCGAGCTCGCGTGCCCTTGATGTCCACTCATGATGTGTTGATGGCCTCACTCATCAGGTGAGAGACCGTATTACCCTTATTGCCATTGATTGTCGCTGATTGCCATTGATGGCCTCACTCATCAGGTGAGAGACCCGTATTACCCTGATGACATCGCCCACGAGCACGCGGCACGCGTGCTCGACTACGTGCTCAAGTCGGCGCCCGCGCCCAATAAGGTTCGGTCGGCGAAGAATCTGGATCTGAATCTGAATCTGCTGCCGCCGACGATGACCGGTACGGCGCTTCCCCGCGAGGAGGTCGGCTCGGCTCGACCGTTGCAGCTCTATGGCAAGCTCTTCTTCTCGCACGTGCACAAGGTCGCCGGCACCACGCTCAACGCGTACCTGACGGGACTCGAGGGCATCAACGACTGCGCGGCGACTGGGATCGACGCCACCGACGCGAGCTCGCCCGTTGTGAATGAAGACCACGTCAGCCCTACCTCCTGGGCTGCCTTCGAACGCTGGTGGTTTCATCCGGAGCCGCGGTGCAACTTTGCTTCGATTGAGGAGCCCGAGCTGGGCGAGGTGCGATCTCCTCTGATGGCCACTGATGGCCTCTGATGGCCACTGATGGCCGCTGATGGCCGCTGATGGCCGCTGATGGCCGCTGATGGCCGCTGATCGCATCCTTCATCAGGTGCATGCACGCATTCAGGCCGCGCGCAAGGGGCGTGGCTCCGTCAGCGCGCCTCTCCCACACGAACCTCAGCTACTCTCATTTCTGCGGGATCCCGTCTCGCGCTGCCGCTCGCATTGGGCCTACGCCCAGGAGTTTTGCCGACGCCCGGACCGCGTTCGCACCCCGTACGCGGATTGCCATTGATTGCCTCTGATTGCCTCTGATTGCCTCCCTAATTAGCCCGCCCAGGCCGCGCGCTTCGCCGAGCGGTACGCGGAGGGCCACTGATTGCCCCGGATTGCCATTGATTGCCCCGGATTGCCATTGATTGCCCCGGATTGCCATTGATTGCCCCGAATTGCCATTGAGTGTGCATGAGTGTCGCTGATTGTCTCCTTCAAAAGGTACTGTCGAGACGTCTTTCTTCCGCGCTTTGGCGCCGTGAACGACAGCGCCACGCACGAGGCGTTTGTCCAAGCTCAGTGCACGGAGCGCGCGAGTCGCTCGCTCACGCCGCTGAACGGGATCGACGACCCGGTGCGATTTCTACAGCGGAACGTCAGCTTTGTGGGCGTACACGAACTCTTTCTCGAGTCGGTCTGCCTGCTATTGCACCAGGTGTCTGATGGCCTCTGATTGCACCTCTGTTGGCCTCTGATGGCCTCTGATTGCACCAGGTGTCTGATGACTGCCGGATGGCCTCTGATGGCAGCCAGATGCCCTCTGATGACCTCTGATTGCCTCTGATGACCTCTGATGACCTCTGATTTCTACCCTCACCAGGCGGGCCAGTTGCCCACTCGGCTGTGCACGTGCGTCGAAAGTCCGGGCGGCGGCGGAAAGCAGCATCTCGGCATCGCGCAAGAGCTGCGCCCGCCCCTGAGCGAGGCTTGGAAACGAAGCCGGCTGGCAGCGACGGGCGTGCCGCCCTTGTTGACCACGGACGCCGAGATCCTCCGACGAAGCCCACGCGATGCGGCCATCTATTCAGCCATGCTCAGGACGGTTCGGCAGCGCATCCGCACCGCCCTGCCAAACACCATCTGCAACGACCGCGGCTACAAGTGACGAGAGGTTAAGGACATGAAACCGGACTGTTCGGTTTGAGTAGTACGGAGGTGCAAAACTCTACGTGTCTGAGCGGTCCGTGACCCGTCACCCCAGATGTCAGTTGATCGACACGGTCACATAATCCAGCCCGCCCCCCCCCGCTCACCCTTTTCGAGTATGGTGTATGCAAAAGCCTTAAGGTGTCCCTCAATTTCCATAGGAGCATCAACTGTGAGTGGACCGGTGCATCTAGTCCAGTCGCCACCAAAATCCGATCTAGTGACCTAGCCGCTTTTCTACTACATACTTCTTGCCTCTGGGCCCAGCAACAGCCCCAAGGCTTGGCTGCCGATCCACCCACCATGACCCATTGGTTGCCTCCGCCTGCGCCTTGCCCCACCTCCCGAACTCATCGCGCAGCATGCTAAAGCACGCCGTGAAGTTGCTCGTCCTTGCCGACATGGGGTCGCATTCGCACTCTGGGCCATACCACGATTGCTGAGCCTTTCTCGCAGAGTGGCAGTAATACGGCTTAGGTGGCTCGCCGTCGCAATGAGTGCTCTGCGTCTGCACGGGTCCGAGGAAGAGCGACTCGAAGGGAGCTCGATGCCGCTCTGTTGTAGTCGTGGCTATTGGCGAGGTCCTCACAACGCAGGGCCGCTTCATCCTCTGGCCGCGGTCGTTGTCACGGCATACCGGCGCGTGCATCATCTCATGGAATCGTGCGAGCGTCTTGGGGGATGGGTTTGTGCCAAGGGCAAGGCCGCCGTATTGCATGCAGCGGATCGACTTGCCACTCAAGAATTCTGGATCTGCATTGAGCCCGAGAATGTTGCCATCCTTGCTGATCGGATGGCTCCGAAACGTCATGTGCTCGTAGGTAAAATCACGCAGCATGCGCACCCGCTCACGCGGCACGAAGCTCTGAATTGCGATGGAGTGCCAAAGGATGTCATTCCACCTGTGCGTGTAGATGGTGTTTGATGCGGCGACGAACGCGAGGTATGCTTGGACTTGAGGCTCCAGCCAGAAGGCAACGCGGCTTGCAAAGAAATTGTTGTAGATTCCGTAGAGAGGCCCGCACAGACGATACAGAAAGCGATCCAATCCGAGTTCAGAGCCAGGTCGGCTTATGTTCAGACGGCATGGCTCGAGCAACCACTTTGGGCGCACTTGATGCGCCTCGAGGAAGAGTTTCACAAATTTGAAGAAATTAGCTTCTTGCCACGGGCGGTCCCACACGGCCGCACGATAGACGTAATCGAGGCCTTCAGCACGCATGCGCTCGAAGACGTTGTACTGGATGGGGTCAAACACAAAAGAATCCTCGTCCATGCGCATCACGTATTCGTAGCCCTCTCGAGCAACGATGCCCCAAAGTCCGATGGCAAAAAGCCGAATCATGTGTCGGTAGCCCACGCTGAAGGATCGTGCCTGCGCCCATTCGTTCCGAGGCGGCAAGCCAGGCGGCACCTCAAAATCGTAGGGCCCGAGTTGCTTGAATCGGCCAACGACATCCGGGCCCAGTTCCGCTAAGATGCTTCGCTGCGAGGTCATGTTGATATCCCCTGCATGCAGAAAAAGCATGTCGTCCCTGTTCCTGAAATTGTAATTCTGCATCAGCGAGCGGACACTGAGCCGAAGCAGCTGCAGTGAGTCACGACCGTAACTCGAATGGCGTGCCTGGGCAAGGTACACGATGACGCCGAGCGTCTGGACTCGATTTGCCTGGATCATGGTGCTCGCTGTAATGACAGTGTCGTCCCACCCTTTGCCACGACTGCTGGTCTGGCAAGGTCGTGGGCACCCGCACAGGCCGAAATCGAAGCCGCTGCAATTGCCGATCACCGAGTCATTGGTCCCATGTCTCAAGAGAAGTTTCGCACGTTCGAGAACAGGTAGCAGAGCCGACATAGGTTTTCTTGCGGAATGCGATACTGTACTGTACGACACATCCCGTGAACAGTAAAATGGTTTCATCCGGTTTCACGTTCACAGTCAGTCAGTCAGTTTCGGGCACGTTAGTGTGGCCTCAATCAACGGCCTCAACCGTCCCCATACGACGTGATGAACGCTGCTGACTGCCAAACACTGCCGTCGCCGCCGCATCTCGTCTGCACTGAACACTCAAGTGCCCTAGCGTGTCTTGCCGGCTTTCCGGCTTTCGGGGTCTCAGGTAATCGGGTACTAGCCTACTACTCGGATCTCGGTAAAAGATCGCGCAAGGCCCAACACACACCGGCCGACATCCGACAAACGATCGGATCAGCGCCCGGCCCGAAAGCGAAACGAGACCGCGTGCACACACTTGACGCTACAACTGTTATACAACTGTCGTTCGACTCACGACTGTAATATGATGGCACGCTTTTTATGGGGCAAATATCTCATTACTCATAGGAACATCGCACCATCCTCGGACTATCCTAAACGATCCCTTGAACTGGACTTCCTTGGACTTCGCTTCACCAGATCCTTCTGCGGATGGAACTGCGCCTTGTTCTGCATCAACGACTACCTGCTTTCCAATTGTCTTTCGCGGCGAAATCCAATTCCAATTGCTGTACGTCCAATTTCTTGGACGCATCTATTTGTCCCATGGCGGCGGCGCCCAGGTTGGTGAGCCACGACCCGATCGTTTTGCTGAGCTCGACGCCGCTGCGCACCATGCTTCCGATGGCGCTGCTCTCGGCCGCAGCGAGAAGCGAGAAGTGCGCTTGAAGCTTCTGCGCCTTATTCAGATTTGCCTTGATGGAGCCGAGCTTGCGCTCAGCGACGCTCTGACGAGGCGCCATGAAGCGCATCAGCTTCTCCATGTCGTCGAAGGGCACCACGCGAGGGGCGAGAGGGTTGTCGAAGTCGAAGGCGGCATTGATGGCGGTGACCTGCCCTTCCGTCAAATGCTCTCCCAGTAATCTCACCAAGAATTGGAACTCGTCCTCCTGCAATCCCGAGTCCACCTCGAGCGCGGTGAGGTGCGCACGGTGCGCACTCGCGCCGTTGCGCAGCACCTCGCTACCGCGCAGGTGATACCGCTGAGCCTCGGCCCGGAACTCTCCCACCTGCCCAGCGAGACGATCGGCCGCCGCACGCAGGTGCACTCGCTTCTGGCGCAGCAAGTGCCATGCGGCTTCTCGGTATTCTGGCCCGTGAAGCGGGTCGGCGCTCGAGTAGAGCAGCTTCACGAGCACGTTACTCTCTTCGCGCCCGAATCCAGCGGTCTTGAGGTTCGAGAGCGTCGAGAGCATGTTGTCAAAGTGGGCAAGGGGCACGAGGGACTGGGCCTCGTCATCGAGGGTCGCTAGGACGTCAACGTCGTTGTCATCGATAGCCGTCTGCAGGCCAAAGGCGTGAAGCAGCCCCCTGCCGGCCGCCTGGGGGCTGCTTCGTGACTCGAGCACCTCGTCACGACTCTCGCGCCCCTCAGCCTTGAAGAGGCTACCACGCACCTGCTCCTCCAGTAAGCTTCGCCTCGCGCGTGCCTCATTCGACGGGCCACCCGCCTTGGCGCCTGCGCCGTCCAGGGCAGTGGCGCCATCCCCATCCTGACCGACAAGCGCCTTGAGCCAAATGGGTATACGCCCGGCGTCCTCCTTGACTGGTTTGGGCGCGAGCGTCACGATGCTGTGCTGCCTCAGCCCTAGTAGCTCCGCGTCCTCGTCGCGCTCATCCGCTGCGAGCGGGCGGAGCTTACGCACAAAGTCCGCAAAAGAAATCGCATGCACGCGTTGCTGCCGCGGCTGGTACTCCTCATCGTGAAACGAAGCGTCTGGTGTCGGGCTCTCCTCGTCTGGAGTGCGAACCGTCAGCTTCGATGCGAATACAGCGTGCTTTTCGCTGGGCTGTGCGCTGGTAACGGCGCTTGAGCTTGCGTTCGTGACGGCGCCCGCGCTTGCGTTCGCGGCGGCGCCCCCACAGCTCTTCACCTCAGTCGCGAAGCCTTCGGAGAGCTCCTCGACCGCCCCGAGGACTGCGTGCACGTTCTTGTTGAGGCTGAGCTTCTTGGTGGCCTTCAACGCTCCCCGCAACGCCGCGAACTTGCCCGGTACCTTGCCCACCGTTACCACCTTCTCCTTCACCGTCTTCTCCTCTGCAGTGGCCCCGTCCAAGCCCCGTTTCGGCGCGTCGAGCGACGCAAAGAGGCGCGTCAGCTCGGGGGCGCACCGGCGCAGATCGCTATCGGACCCATAGTCACCAAACAGCGCCACGAGCTTCTCAAACTCGGACAGAGAGATGGAGTCCCACTCATTGAACTCGGGCTGCTTACGAGGCGCCATCCCGTATCTGAGCACGGGCGGCTGCTGATGGCGTCGCAGGGCCGCCTGCTGGCCAGTCGAGGAGAGCATTTGCATGAGCAGTCCGCCCCGGCGCCGCGTGCGCAGCCGATGCCAGCCAGATGCCTTCTTTGGCGTCCCTGGCTGGTTGCCAAAGACGGTTCGCCGAAGGTCTCTGAGTTTCTGGGGTGTAGGTGTCACAGGCGACAGTCCCTGGTGTGAAGGCGACAGTCCCCGAGAAGGCGACAAGGCCCGGAGTGGGCTCAGTCTCGCCTGGGCGCACTCGAGCCAATCGCCTCGAGCCTGCTGTTCACGGCTAGGATGCTTGCGTGCGTCCTCGGCGTCCGCTTGAGCCTGCTTGCGTTTGAGCTCGTCGAGCTCGCGCCTCTGGAGATCGAGTCGCTTCTCATAGGCACACTGGACTTCGAGAAGCTCGGCCTCGCTCAACGGGCGCGCGGATGTCCAGTCAGTGCCGCCGAGCAGCAGCCATGCCTGTCGCGACGCCTCAGCGGCCACGGCCTCGTCGGGGCAGAAGATGGCGCGCAGCACGACGGCCACCTGATCGGGCGCGAAGCCGAGTGGTTGCATGCCGCCGAGGAGGCGGCGCGCGAACGCGTGCGATGCGAATGGCATGGCAACGAGCGTCTCTTGGTCTAGGGCGCGCCAGAGCTGCGCCTCCAACCGCACAGCGCCCAACACGCCGCGCTCCATGTCGATCCCCCTGCGCGGTGCGCCGCGTGCCAGTTGCGCGAGCCTGCGCAACAGGCCACCCAGCTCCTCGAATTCCAGCACGCCGTTCTGGTCGGTGTCCAACTTGACGAACTCCGCCTTCACCGAGGATGCATCGATCGACTCGCCAAAGATGGCAAAGATCGACTGGACCTCGCGTAGCGTCAGGTGTCCGCGCCCCATTGGATCGAAGACAGCCCACGCCGGCTGGAGCGCCTCTGGTTCTTGCGTCACGAACATCGCACGCAGCACCGCGGCGGCTTGCTCGGGCTTGTACCCCGCACTGACGACGCTCTTGCGCATCCGGTCATACGCACGCTTGAATCGCTTGGGCACGCGTCGCTGCAGCTGACGCTCCTCGCGAATCTCCGACTCCGTCGCCTCCTCAGCTCGGCTCTCCTCGAAGCGCTCGTTGCCCAACTCGACGCTCCGCAGCAAGCGTGCGAACTCGTGGTACGCCAGCCAATTGTCCCAGTCAGCGAGCACGGACTGGAACTCGGTCTGATCGATCGTGCCGCTCTGATCCAAGTCGAACCGTTGCATGATCTTCTCGACGAGATCATCGGTCGCGTACTTGCCGACCTGGTTCAGCGCGGCCTTTAACTCATGCTTGTCGAGGCCGCCGCTGCCGTCCTGGTCGTAGTGGTCGTAGACGTGCAAGCTGTTCTGTGCTCGTAGGTCTGGCTTGAGCTCGACCGCGACATGTGCGAGCTCACGAGAGAATGCATCACTTGGGTTCGGCCCGAGGATCTTGCGTAAGGGTGCGAGGGTGCGAACAAGCTCGGCGCGATGGATGGAGCCAGTGCCCGCTGCAAAGAGGACGAATGCCTCCTTGATGTGCGCAGGCTCATGCGTCGCCATCGCACGCACGAGGATTTTGATCTGCCCAACGGCATACCCAAGCTTCTGCAGCTCCCAGGCTAGTGCCTCCACCAGAGCAATGGACGCACCGTTCAACGGGACGTCTGGCAGCACCTGCTCTGCCCGAAGCCGCTCGGTCGCCGCTTGCTCCAAGAAGGCGTGGGCGGCGCTGCCGTCCTCATGAGCTTGTTCAGCACGCTCGAGCTCAGACAGCTTGGCGGAGGTGACCGCCTTCACGTCCGCCTCATAGCGCTCTCTCCCGAGCACAAAACGGCGGCGTGGGTCATCGAGGCAGCCCTCGAGCAACGCTTCAATCCTCTCCGGCCGTTGAAGATGGAAGGCATGCTGCAGCAGGGCGAGGGTCTGTGCGTTTGGGGGGACCCCGAGTGGCGGCCACGGTGCGGGGAGCGCCCGGGCCAGCAGCTCCGCACGGCGCTTGAGCTCCCGAAGCAGACGCACCGCGTCACGCACCGTGCGCAGCTGCAGCGCATGGCGCACCTGCGAAATCGTCACGAAGAGGCACCGACCAGGCGTCATCAATCGCAATCCAGGGCGATCCAGGGCGATCAAGGATCATCCAGGGCGATCAAGGATCATCCAGGGCGATCAAGGATCATCCAGGGCGATCAAGGATCATCCAGGGCGATCAAGGATCATCCAGGGCGATCAAGGACCATCCAGGGCGATCAAGGATCATCCAGGGCGATCAAGGACCATCCAGAGCGATCGGTCATTTCAGGCGACCCTCACATGACGAAACAGTACTGACCAGACGACCTCCTCGGCGCTCTTCGTCGCCCAATCTGAGCCTCCCGCGTCCAACTGCCTGCTGAGCGCAACGGAGGAGGTAAGCGCAAGGCCTTCTGGTAGGCCTTCCGAAGTCTCCAAATTTGGCAAGTCGACCCCCGCTGCTGCTCGGGTCGTTGTGCCGTCTGCCGCTGCCTCCGCGAGCGCATCCGCTCGTAGGTCTGGCGGCGCGCCGCTGCCTCGACGCCGATTCGAGCTCGCCGCCGACTTGGTGCGGCGTGAGCGCCGCTGCGCTTGTCGCTCCTGTCGCTCCTGCTCCTGCTGCTGCTGGTCCCGCTGGTGCTGGAGCTCGGTCGCTCTCTCGTCGACCTCCTCGGCTCGGCGCCTCGCAAGCGCTCGCTGGTACATGGAGAGGGGGCCACGCAACGCAAAGCGGCTCAGTCGCTTTTCATTCTCGAGTCGCTTCTCTTCAGTCGCTGCGTCGCCTCCGCCCCCGCCCCCGCCCCCGCCCCCGCCTTCGCCGCCGTTCACGCCGCCGCCCTCGCGTAACGTTCCCACCTCACGGACACACGCAAACGTGAACCCCTCGTGGGACGGTCCGACAGGCGCTGGTGGCTCTTCAGCGGGCGGCGCGTCTGCTCCGAGCGGCGGCCCAAACTTCTCACCTGGCCGACGCAGTCGCAGCAACGCCACGTACCGCCGTGAGAATCGGTTGTACTTGCCCCGAGCAGCCGCCACATGTGAGTCAGCAGTCAGCTCGGCCACGGTGACGGTGTGGCCGCGCTGCTGGGCGCGCTCGCGCACGGTGGCCTCCTCGTGCTTCATCTCGACACGCGCTTCCTCGCACTTGCGCTGCAGCCATGTCAGCTCGTGCTCCAGTTCAGCCAGCGTCTCCGGCTGCCTCACGCGGGCCTCTGAGTGCTGGCCGTCATCCAAGGCGGCGAGGTGCTTGGCGCGGCGCTCGTTGGCCTGCGCCACGCGCGCATCGAGAGCGGCGAATGCAGCAGCCGCCGTCATACGCTCGTCCTCGGCCACGGCCAGCAACTCCACCGAGCGATTCATTGCCGTTTCCTTGGCCAACCCAATCGCTAGCTCAAGCGTGCCTTCGCTATCGAAGAGCATCGGCGGCGGCGGACGCGAGCGGTCCCTGCCGGCGGCCCGTGCCTTACGGCTCGCATGCGATTTAGCCTTGTAGTGTGAAGTCGTATGCTGCTTGAGCTGCTCGGCAGTGGGCAGAGGTATGACGCGGCGTGCGGCCTCGTTCACGGCCGAGAGTGCAATGCGCTTGAGTCGCAGCTCATGATCAAATTGCTCCCTCTTGTATGAGGCGAGCGCACTGCACTGCATCTCTATCTCGCCTGCGTCTTCCATGACCGGAGGATGCGCACCAGCGCCTGGAAGGAGCGCGAGTGGCATCTGCATGCGCCTTCAAAAGTTGCAAGCGTTAGACTCACGACTTTTCGTGAAGCTCAACACGCCTCTCTGTCGCTTCACGTCCCTGCCGATGAACTGTCTATCCTCACGCTACCTCGCCGCCGTGAACGCAAAACAGGTGCGCACGGTGGTCCCTCCCTAGAAGGGAATGGGCTAGGCATGTATCCCCCGCTCGAGATTTCATCTCGCGGTCCACTAAGGTTGATCGATCGCTCACGCAGGTCAGAATCGCGATTGACGAAACCCGGTTCGGGTAAGCAATTGACGAAACCTGTCCACACGGGTCAGAATCGCAATTGACGAAACCCAGATCGGGTAGCAATTGACGAAACCTGCCCGCGGTGATTGACGAAACCTTGGTCGTGGCCATGATGAGAACCCCCCATTTGGTGATACATGCGGGACCACTGTGTGCACCCGTGCCTATTGTCGTGTTTGAATTCCTGGCTGGCTGTCCCTTGAGCTGCAAGCCTTGTGTTATTCCTGGTGTGCGATCGGGGGCCGCCGGCTCGCGTCGTGCTGAGCGCCCCGCAGGGGGGTGGTGGGTGGGAAAAAAGAAGGAGAGGCTGCGCCCGCGCTGCCTGTCGCACGCTGTCAAGTGGCGACGAGCCCTTGATCTTCGTGAGGGATGGGGATTTCGTTTCCACGTTCCAGACGTTCACAGCACCTGTGAGGGGGCCGGCTGTGATTGTGGTTTTTGCTTATCCCCTGGCTTATACCCCGTATAGCTGTGACCTAGATCTGCTGGACCCAGTGTCGTGACCACGCCGTCGGCTCGACGCTCCCGGGGACACTTCACCCCCTCGGGCACAGCCCAAGGACCTGAACTGTCTATCCTCACGCTACCTCGCCGCCGTGAACGCAAAACAGGTGCGCACGGTGGTCCCTCCCTAGAAGGGAATGGGCTAGGCATGTATCCCCCGCTCGAGATTTCATCTCGCGGTCCACTAAGGTTGATCGATCGCTCACGCAGGTCAGAATCGCGATTGACGAAACCCGGTTCGGGTAAGCAATTGACGAAACCTGTCCACACGGGTCAGAATCGCAATTGACGAAACCCAGATCGGGTAGCAATTGACGAAACCTGCCCGCGGTGATTGACGAAACCTTGGTCGTGGCCATGATGAGAACCCCATGCGTAGCGGGGGGCTCGTAGAGCCCGCCCTCATCAAGGGCCATCTCCCGTCCCGCGAAGCGCGTCCCCACTCCTCAGCTCTCGAGCTGACCGTCCCTGTGCGTGAGTCGGTTCCTTCCGGCAGCGGGTCGCTACCGGAATGATGCCGGCTGCACCCAACCCTTGCACAGGGTTTCCAAGTCCGCCCCGGCGGCGTCGCCCACTGCGGCGGAGCCACTGAGGTGGGCCTCGGCTAGGGCTCGCTGGTAGATGAATGCTATGTCCGAGTGCCAGCGCCCCCTCTGGGTGATGATCCTCTCGGCGTCAGCCTTGAAGACGTCGCGCCAGTCCGTGGCGCCCCCGATCCTGAAGCTGCTGGCCCCGAATTCGTACGGTTCGAGGCCCAGCGCCCTCGCCATGGCCTGCGCCAGCTGGCGCGTGTCGATCGTGTTCCACTCCGCGCCGCTCCGGCTGAGGAAGAAGGGTTTGTCGGTGAGGGCTCCCTCCACGCGTCCCAGGGTGGGCGGCTCGGTGCCGCTGCTTGCCCGCCATGCCAGAACGACCGCGTCGTATGTGCACAGCGGGTCCGACCCGATTGCTCCCCCCGCCTGCCGGCGTCGCACCGCCATGGGGCAGACGCGCCGACGAGCCACTACGTCCTTGATCGGGACGACGTCCCACGTGAGCCAGGGGAGGTGGTTGCTATCCGCGCATGGCGCCTTGAACTCGATGACGCCGAAGGAGGCGTCTCGGGTCGCGTCCCATTGCTTGCCCTCGACCACACCGAGCTCGCCTCCGCGAAGGAGGAGGTTGTGGGCGACTAGCGCCGCTGCCCATTCGATCATGCCACGGGCTGACGACCGATCGTATCCTATCGCCGCCAGGCTGCGCAGCATTGCGGCCCGAATGCCGCGCTTGAGCCGGCGCGTCCCTGGTGGGGCCTGCAGCTGTCGCGCGCGCTTGGAGGCTGCGGGCGCCAGCATGTTGACCTGCTGCATCGTGACCACGTAGTGGGCTTCGCAGCTCCGTAGTATCTTGATGGCGGACACGTACCCGTCCACCGTGTCGCTGTTGAGTGGGGTGCCGAGACGGTGCCGCTGCCGCGACCCCTTGCGCCTGATGTATTCGGCGAAGAGGTCGAGCGTGTCCTGGTTGTAGCGCGCCGCGAGCATGTCCGCAGCGTGCTCCAACGGCATGAAGGGCGTCCTCCCGGTGGCCCGGAGAAAGTCTCGGAACCACTCGAGAGCGGTGCCCAGCCTGTTGCAATCCCAAGTCTCTCGCACCCGTTTGGTAAGGCTCTTGCGGAGGTCCGCTAGTAGCTCTCCTCCTCCCGGCTCGGCTGCCCCGCTGATAAAACCGTCGGCAATCGCTGCTCCGAGTTCGCCCAGCATGCCGCACTCGCTCGCGAGCTGCTCAACCCGTTGCATTTGCAGTGCGAATGCGACGCTCCAGCCCGTTTGCACCGTAATCACCGGCCGCGTCGTTGCGGCTGGTTGTCGTGGCGCCGTCCGCGGTGTCCCTGATCCCAATCCCAAAATATGCGCTTTGAGCTGTGCTTCGCCGCTCCCTCGATGGCCGCGCGCGTCCTCGCGGTCGCGGTCGGCCTTCGAAGGTGGCTGCCCGTTGCGCAGCGCCCTGTGTCCCCGCTGAAGCTCCTCGCGCAGCTGGTTCACCAGGGACGAGCCCGTCGAGACCAGTCGTCTGTTACGTGAGCCTGCGTGGGCGCGTGATTCGGTCAGTCTCCGTCAGTCCCCGTAGGGCAGCGCGCGCTGCTGGCGTGCTGCTGCTGCGTGCTGTTGCTATCCCCTTCCCTCCTCGGGCGGATCGCCGCGAGTGAGTGCTCCCGTTCCAAGCGCTACCGCCCGACGCAGCGCCTCCCACATCTCCGGTGTGATGTGGGCGCGTCTGACGCTCAGGCTCGCCGCCTCCGCGTCTGCAACCACCGCTGCCGGAATGCGCCAGCCGGCGCCGTCAGCCAGTGCGGTGGGGTGGCTCAGTCTGTCCGCGTCCACGTTCAGCTCGCGCGGCACCGCCACTCCCAGCCACAGCGTCGTCAGTTGACCCGCCTCGCGCAAGATGCTGCGCATCTGCGCCGTGGGGCTCGTCGCTGCGTTGAGGGCGGCCGCTGCCGGCGCGCAGTCACCGATGGCCGTGATCGCCGTCGCCCTGCGTCCTCTCTCGCTCGCTACTGCGTCGGCTACGGCGATGATGCCGAATAGCTCTGCTGCCGGCATCGAGAGTGACCCCCCTCCTGTTGGCACTGTCCCCGTCTCGGCCGCTCTGTCGAGCGCGGCCTGGATGTCCGCCGGCCACTTCTCAGAGACCAGCCAGACTTCCCCGGGGCTGTTTGCGTCGAAGAGATATCCCCCGACCCCGTCGATGCCACTGGCGTCCGTGGTCACCGTATCCATTCCGAGCTCATCAAGTGCAGGGAATGACAGCTCGGGTGCGAGCGCCACCCCGACGTTGAGCTCGAGTAGCTCGGCTGCCACAGCCAGTAGCCCCAGCCAGTCGGTCTGCGCACTGCTACCTGTGCGTAGACGCATGCGGCGGAGGCGACGTCGCCGCCCGCCCGCTTGCCACGACGCCTTGGTGATGGCGTACCCTCCGTGTAGCACGGACTTGAGCTCTGGGAGAATCTGGGAGATGTTGACCAGCCGCCCTACCAGCGTCTCGGCGCGATCTCGGTCCACCTCGAGCGCCTCACGAGCTGCCTCTGCCTGCTTGGCCAGATCTGCCAGCATGGATGCCCGCTTGAGCGGCGGGCAGTCGATCCGCCTGGCCGCCCGGTCGATGCGCAGACCGAGCCCGATGACGGGGTCGCCCGCTACCACCTTGTGGGGCGCCGCGTCGAGGCCTACGTCCCTGAGCCCCGCGACGGTGAGCTGCGCGTGTACGTACACGCGTGTGCTCGGGCTCGCCGCGGTTCCTCCCTCGGACCGGACCTGCTCCGGGCCGATGCTGATCCCTCGTACCTCGTCCGGCTCTGTCACCGGGTCGTCGAGTGCTGTGCCCATGAAATCATCAATGTACACTTGCAGGTGACTGGGCATCGCCTGCACGTGTGCATTGGGTAGCTCCCCGCGAGCCTGGGCGGCGCGACGCTCGCTCATCCAGCGGCGAGCCGCCGGTGGCGGTGGCTGTGCCTCGTCGAACGCCGCCTGTTTCGTCCTAATGTGGGCCACGACCATGGTCGAGATGCGCTCGAACCTGTTGGGGGCGAAGGAGCCTCCGAACGCCGTCCGTCGGTCGACACAGATGCCTGCGCTGCCCTCTGCGTCCCACCACAAGAAGCACTGTTGCCACAGGTCCGCCTCTTGCGTGGGGCAGTATCTATAGGCGGATTGGGCGTCTACCACGTACGAGCCCACTCGCGTTGCGTCGTCGCCAGCCGTGTCGCATATAGCTATCCCCCTCCCAAATTGCTGCACCGTCGGCAGCTCCACCCAGCACTCGTGGTCGGGAACGCCGGCGTTCACCGACCGATCCCCGCCGTTGCTGCTGTCCTGGGTGACGCGCGGCTTCGGGTAGAGCTCGAGTGTAGGTTCTCCGCCACTCTCGCTCGGCACCAGCCTCGACCGTTCCTGCATGACGACGTTCCTCGGTAGGAGGCGGCACGGGACAAAAGGCAGGTGGCGGATCGGCTGATCTACCCACTGCTCCGCGATATCCGTCGCGACCGCCCGCTCGGCTGCGTCCACGTTCTCGATGAGCCCCAGGTGGTGGAATGCCAACACCGTGTCGAGCGGACAGTCTGAGCGTGACTCTATCCCGCCCTCGCCGACCTGGCTCACGATGTCACGATCGTGCCAGTCTAGCGCGGCTGCCACCGCCCGAAATGCGGCGCGGTCGATTTGCTTCCCCCCCTTGAACGTCGTGTGCCTCGTCGAGGGCGTCACCAGCTTGCAGTCAAGGGGGTCGGAGCAGTTCCAGACCACTCCCTGTGCCCACGTCCGCATCTGCTCTTGCCCGATGGTTCGAGTGGGGACCGCCGGTGGTGTGCGGCCCTCTTTTAGAGCTTTGGCCGCCCTGTCTGCGAGCTGTAGCCACGGCGTCACGATCCCGTCGTACACACCATCGAGGTACAGCTCCCCGATTGCGATGCTGCCCGCCCGTATGCGCTCTGCGCGTTCCACCGCGTGCTCTTCAGCTCCTGGCTGCGGCGGGCGCATGTGCGGCCTTGGCTTCCCCTTCGGCTTGCTTGGCGCTTGCGCTGGCCAGTGCATGCCCACGGGGAACGCCTCGTGCCGGAGGCTCTCCAGCGATGCCGGCCTGCGGTTGCGCATAGACGCAAAGCGCGGTGGGCGGTGCCTGGCTTCCTCGCACGCTCGTGCGACCCCTGGACCCAGCCGCGGTCCGTCTGCCACGCGGCCGCCCCCGAGTGCCGCCGCTGCTCCCCTGCTGAGCTGGTGCTGCCCCTCCTCTTCCCTGCGCTCGCGTGCTCTCGCCGTCAGCGCGGATGCCAAGAAGGCGTTCATCGCGAGCGGGTAGGCGGCTGATGCCGCTGAGAGCGAGGATCCGTCGGCTGCCCGGCCGTGAGCCCGTCCGTCGTGCGCTGTCGCGCCGTGGTCGCACGGACGTTGGCGCAGCGGTGCCAGCAGCCCCTCGAGGTCCGATGAGTACGCGACCGTCGTCCATTTCTGCGTGGTGGCCCCAAATGCACACTGCGCAAACGTGGCTTCGCGCGCCCCTGCTGCTCCAGCGATCGCGGTCGCCACCGCCGGCTGTAGCCACAGCGGTGCGTGATCCGCGTGTTTCTCCCAAAAGGCCGGCGATCGTCGGTCGCCCCGATCCGCAGGATTCTCGATCACCCACGAGGCGCCCGCCGCATGCGCTGCCGCCACCAGATCCGCCGTGAACTGTGCAAGTTCATTGTGCTTCCCCAAGTACCTCGCCCACTCGCTCGGCGTGTTCTGCAGACCAAGGGGCTGCCGCCGCGAGCGCAGCTGCGGCCGGTGAGCTATCGAGTAGCTCTGGCAAGGCGTGGCGATGAACACAGACGTGAAATCGCCGCGCCGCACCGCGTCAAGCAGGTGGCGGCGTGGCTGTGGCCTGAGCACGTTGTGTTGTTCACCGCCCTGCTTCGTGTCGATCGCCACCACGTGGAGCCCTCGAGCTCTCAGGTGTGCAGCGAGGTCCCGTTCGCTCCCCGGTCCGGCGAACACGATGAGCACCTTTGCCCATCCCGTGTCAGTCGTGTCGACTTGATCCGTGCTCGCCTCGCTCGTCGCGCTGTCATCGCTTGCCTCGCTCTGGTCGCTATCCCGTTGGCTGTCCTCTGCGTCTCCAACCCGGTCCATCATCCCCGCCGCCGCCGCCATCATCCCCGCCGCCGCCGCCCCGGCTCCAGCGGTCACGGACTCGCCCCCAGCTAAGGAGAAGAATCTTGAACCGGTGCTGAGAGCGGGCGGCTGCGACGGTGATGAGGGCGGCAAGGCAACAGCGAGCTGACTGGCCACGTCGTCCGCTTGCGCGCACCTGGTGGAGATCCAGCTGGCAATCGCGTCACCGTGGCAGCGGCTGGGGCTGCACCCGCAGCGTAGCCACAGCGTCTCCCCCTTGCGCGCCCGCTCGGCCAGCCAGCTGAGCGCCAGCAGTCGGCTCTGTGGCGGCGTCCGAGTGCTCTTGGCGTGTGGCGGGGGCAGTCCTCTGGTGCGTGCGATCTGCTCTGGCGTCGACGCGCCTCGTAGCAGTTCCCCATATCCGTCGACCACCGCGTCCCGTTGGGCTTCACCGTGCATGAGCAGCGGGTTGCCGAACACTCCCATTTGATCTCCAGATCGCCGAATGTCGATCTCCCCAGTCACAAAAGCGTCGCCTGGTCCCAGTACGACCACGCGACCGGCGGATGTGAGTGCCGTCTCGCTTGTATTCGCCGCGGCCGGCGGCGCGGCTATCGTTTCGTGCCTCGCCTCGGCGCGTATGCTTGTGCCCGCGCCGACGTGTGGCGGTTTGACCACTGAGATGGTGGCCTCGACCAACACGGCTGCAAAGGCGACGCGCGGAGGTTGCCTCCTGCGACGATCCAACCCCCCAAGTGCTTGCCCAGCTGGCTCGACCCTGCGCTTGTCCCCGGCTTCCGCTGTTGATGTGTTAGCTCGTTGCCCAGCGGCCTCTTCTGCTGGCTCAGCCCTGTTACCGCTCGACCCCGTTGAGGTCGACGGCTCGCCTTCGCCCGCAGCGTGTCGCCGCTCCCTGTCCAGGTACGCGTCGAGTCGTGCCTCGAAGCCACCCTCCTGACCCAGCCCCGGCAGCGGATCGCTGCCTGGGCTGGCAATTTCTCAGATCTTGGCCTGTAGCGAGGCGACGCACGCTGCCCTTACCTTGTCCAGTGTGCCAGGCGGTACCGCCGGTGCTCCCCCGGCCTTTTTGGCCATGTCCGCCTGTGTCGTGCACGAGCGGCATGGTGGCGAGCCGATCGCTCCGCCCTTGCAGCCGCACGCGAATGCCGCGAATGCGCACGGCAGTTGGGCGTTCGAGAGGGTCGGGTGTGCTAGCCGGAGGAGATAGTCGAAGTGCTCGACCGCTCCCAGCCTCTTCGTCTTCTTGTCGATCAGCATCGTGATGCTGTTCGCCGCGAACGAAGGGACCCACGCGCGTCCGGCCGCTGCCGCCGCTGCTGCCGCCGCCGCTGATGTCGCGGCAGCTGCCGCCGCCGCCGCCGCCGTCCCGGCCGTCGTCGTCGACGTTGCCGCCGGTGTCCCCCCTGCCTTGGCCGCCTCGAGCTTGGCTGCGTATTCAAGCCGTCGCCGTTCCCCACGTGGTACCTTGGCGTCGCCCTCGGCGGTGATCACCGGCGCCTTGTGCTTGTTTCCCGCGGCCAGCGCCTCTGCTGCTGCTTGCTTGCCCGCGCGGGCCCCCGCCTCCTCCGAGTGCTCTTCACGACCGAGTGCCTCGAGCTTCTCGCGCATGTCGACCTCGATGAGCGATGCCCATCCAGTTTCGAGCACATTCGCGCGCGAGCGCTGGTGGCGTGCGCCGCGGTCCGCTCGCTGGAACAAGTCCTCAAAGAGCTCAGTCGCCTTGACGACGGTGAGCTCTCCGAGTGCGTCTCGGGCGAGGTCGTGCATCCCGTAGTCCTCACGGGTGCCCCCGTCCTCACCGAGGGCCTTGACGCGGATCGCGAGGAGGATCGTCCCGAGATGCATCATCGCAGTCTCGATGTCCGACGTCGCCTTCGGGCCGGTGGTTGTCCCCCAGTGGCCCGCTCCCGACTTCGAGCTCTTTGTGGCCCTGTTGTTGCTGGGTTTGGTGGACCCGAGCAGCTTGACAATCAGGGCGAAGTCGACAGACTTGCTCCCCCCCTCGACCTTCACCGCACCCGCGAGGGATGATGTGAGGATGGCGAGAGAGAGTGCCTCGATCTCCCCCGTGCATTCCCCCGCCCGCTCCTCGGTGACGAGGCGTTCGATGAACGCCTCGATGAACGCGAGGAGCCCCTGTTGTGCCAGTAGAACCGGCGCTGCGATGGAACCTGCGAGGTCACAAGTGTGTTACCGCGTCAGCTTCCCCGACGACTGTGCGCGGCGGATCGCTCGCGACAGTGTCGCCCCCGTTCGTCCCCGTCGCCCCGTGCGTCCCCTGTTGCTCCCGTTTCCCGATGGGCACGAGCCGGGTTTGGGTCGCTCTGGTCCAATCACTCCACGCGCCGTGCTGGGCGGTACGCTGCGACTGTCCCTTCGCTCCCCGCCCTCGTCTGCGCCCTGTTGGTTTGCTCCCCCGCGCTGTGTCTTGTGTGTGTGGGTGTGCGTGTTCGAGTGTGCGGCGCGCACCGTTGCCCGCGAGCGCGTCCTTGTACGAGCCGTCGGATGACATGAGCGCTCTCGCGGCGTCGCCGTACGAGGTGCCGACGATCCTTCGCGCCTCGTCGATCGGGTCGGCGCTGTGCTCCGCTGCTGCTTCTGCTTCCACGACCCCGGGCTCAGTCAGCTGCGTAATGATGGATGCCGCGCAAGAGAGCGCCGACGTCGCCATCGAAGTACGCCGCACGAGCTTGACGCGAGCCGGATCGGCTTCGCTGCCCGCGTCCTTGAACGCGATCTTGTCCGGCTTGCCCGGCGAGATCTTTGTGTTCTGGTACGCCGTGATGATCTGGCGGAGCCTGTTGCCTGCTTCACGCCAGTCAGGTGGTGGTAGCTCAAAGTTGACGCCCGCTCCTTTGAGGATGATCGCGTAGTCTTCCCCGGCCGAGGTCGCCATCTCCTCGGCGGTGTCCCCTGCGAAGAGTGCGCCGGCTGGAGGCCTGCCCACCGCTGCCGCCATCGTGTCTGCCAGCAGCTGCAGCGTGGCGCCCCGTGCTTGTGCAATTTTCTCCCATGCTGCCCCCGGTGTCACCGTGCCGGTGTTCGCCGGCCTTAAAAAGGGCAGCGTCTCCGTCCACGCGGTCGTCGGTGGCCGTGGGGGCGGTGCTGTGCCCCTTGGTGCCGTTGGCGCCCCTCCCCCCAGTGCTGCCGCGGCGGCCGCCGCCGCCGCCGCTGTGGTTGCCGCCGCGATTGTTGCCGTGGTGGCCGCGGCCGCCGCGAGTGCCGCCGTGGCTGCCGCCGCTGTCGCGGACTTGGCCTCGGCCGATCCGATCGACTTCGCGAGCGCCTCGCCTACGCCAGACGGACCCAGCGTAACCCCCAGCAAGGATGAAAGGCTCGCCGACATCTTGGCTGTGTCCCCGATGGTGGCTGAGTCAAGTGAGTCCACCAAGTCGCCGATGGCCGACTTGAGTGCCTCGGCCGCCCGGTAGAGCTGTGATTTTGGTTCGTCGTGTGTGCCCCCCGGGTCGCCCGCTCCGAGGTGTGCAAACACCACTGCGAGGGGCCGTTCGATAGCAGGATCCCCAGTGAGCCCAGCCACAAACCCCGCATAGTCGGTGACACCGGTATGCACCCCACGCGTTCCGATGTCGGAACCGATCGTCGTCAGAGCCGCGATGCGCATGAGCGCGTTCGGTCCGGTTGCCAGGTTGCCCAGTAGGATCTTTGCCGCGATTGCGACGGCTTCGGTCGGTACGCCGGCTGCCGCTTATGATCGGGCGGCGTGATGTTCGTCCCAGCCCAGTGTTCCCAGATGTTTGGTCCCATGATTGCCTCGAGGTCGTTAAGCTTTCGCATGACCACGGTGCCTCCAATCTTCAATTGGACTGCCTCGAGAGGGCCGGTGCTGAGCACGGGCTCGATGGTGACGCCCAGCCCCATTCCTGTGGCCAGCGTCGCCGCCCGCGCTCCGCGTTTGAGCCCCGAGGTGATGCAGCCCACCATCGCTCTTATCGCTCCAGCTGTATTCATCGCTTCTTCTGTGAGCTCTTCCGTCGCCGAACTGTTGTCGGCCTTCGAGACGGTGATCTTCAGGTTCTTCTGATCCCCGGTCTTGATGTTGGTGGGGATGTACCGCCAAGAATCGGTCCCGCCAAATCTCATCCAGACGATCGACCCCTTGAGGAGGTCTCTGGTTTCTCCCATTTTGGTGCTGTCAAATAATGCTGGCTTCGCGGGCGTGTCGCCCGCTGCCGGGTCCAGCACGAGGCCTGCCGCCTCGCGTGCCGTCCGACCCACTTCCTTGAGCATAGCCTTCCCGAAAAAAGAAGGAGAGGCTGCGCCCGCGCTGCCTGTCGCACGCTGTCAAGTGGCGACGAGCCCTTGATCTTCGTGAGGGATGGGGATTTCGTTTCCACGTTCCAGACGTTCACAGCACCTGTGAGGGGGCCGGCTGTGATTGTGGTTTTTGCTTATCCCCTGGCTTATACCCCGTATAGCTGTGACCTAGATCTGCTGGACCCAGTGTCGTGACCACGCCGTCGGCTCGACGCTCCCGGGGACACTTCACCCCCTCGGGCACAGCCCAAGGACCCACCCTGCGGCAAAAGATCGTCGAGGTGTCCGACTTTTTCATGTACATGTATAGTAACGTCCGAACATCGGGTCGCGTCGGACTCCGAGGATTTCCGGACGCCAGCTCTCCTGCGCGCCGACGAGATGCCAGTCATCCTGCCCGTGCCCACCGCCGAGGGCGTCGACGAGCCGTCCATCGCCGATAGCAGTGCGCTCCACAAAGAGAGTCCGCGATATTGCGAACTCGTGCGGCAGGCGCTGGCGATGCGCGCGGGCGTTGGCTTCGGCGACGTTGAGCGGCTTGACGCCTTCCGGCTAACGGGGCCGGACAACCACGGGCGCCCCGTGTTCATGTTCCTTCCGGCTGCGATCCCCGAGACGGAAGAGACAGAGGCCATCGTCGAGAAGCTCACGCTCTACGTGCTCTCGCTGGTACATGATCTGGTAGTCAACCAGCAGCAGGGCTACACGGCCATCTGGATGTGCAACAACCACTCAGAGTCGCGGCCGCTCTCCGCCCGCTGGTTCTACAAGATGCATCGATGCGTGCCGTACTGCTACCACGAGCGCCTCGCCGGCCTCTGCCTGGTGCACCCGTCGGTCACCGTGCGCTGCCTGATCTTTCTGCTCTCGTACCTGCCGCGCGTCTCGTTTTGGGAAAAGCTCAACTACTGCGACCGTCTCGAGTTCCTGGACGCGGACGTGCCGGTCGCGCTCATCAAGACCGTGCCACAGCTCTACAAGGACTACGACAAGCAGCTCGACCGCGAGATGTACGAGAGCTCGGACCGGCTCGGCGCGGGCGGCGCCCTCGGCGGAAGCAGTATGGCGGGCATGGCAGGCATGGGCGGACTGCCCGGCGGGCTGGGCATGGGTGTCGGCGGCATGGGCATGGGTGGCGTGCCTGGCGTCTACGGCGGCGCGAGCGCCGAGGGCGAGCAGTCGGTGCGGCCTAAGGTGGACCTGCCCAAGCGCAATTGGGAGACGGACTGAGAGAGATAACTTACAGTAGAGAATCAGGTCTTAGAAATCGCCAGAGGCCAGTCCGCTGCCTCTCGTGGCACTCGACGGTTTTCCTATACCTCGTTGTCAGCCCCGGTGTCAGCCGCGCCTCGTGCGCGTGCATGCAATTGCGTGCATGCTCGTGCGCGGGGGAGCGCGGCTCCCTGAAAGCGACACTGCTTAACTCAGGAAAGCCTCTTCAAGTTTCGAACCAAAGAATTCACTCCTCACCTGTTTCCCCACAGGGGAGTCGGCCCGGCTCGCTCGGCCACCATTCACAATGAGAAAGGAGGGGCTGCAAAAGAATTTCGCCCGAAGCGCGAATGTCAACTGTGGACCCGTCGAGGCTCAAGGTCTCGGAGCTCAAGGCCATCCTGCGCGAGCGAAATGTGGCATTTGAAGGTGCGGTCGAGCGGCAGGACCTGCTTGATCTTGTGATGCAGAGCGGTGGGCTTCCAGGGACAGCGAGCAAGGCAGGAGCTGGCCGGAAAGAGCGCAAAGCATCCGGCATACCGAGTGCGGATCGCCAGCGTCAGGATGAGAAGGGCGAAGCGGCCTACTTGCGCCTCGTTGCGGCAGCAGACGTGCTGAAGATCAGCGTGGACGCGGCTGATGATGTCGTCAAAGCGGCTCACACAAGGCTTGCAAAGGAACACCACCCGGACCGTGTGGGAGCGGACGATCGGGAGAGGGCAACGGCGCTCTTCATCGAGGCGCAGGCGGCATTCGAGCTGATCGTGTCGGTGCCGCATAAAGCGCGCGCCCACGCTATGCGCACCGCCAAACGGAAGTTGGCTGCTCGTCAGCAGGCCACAGCTGCCGCGGGGCTGAGCAGCGGCACAGAGCTCAGCAGCCCAGATGACGTGCCGGAGACGTGGCCCGAGTTGGTCTCAGCGTCAGATGCAGAGCAGCAGGCGTCGACGGCGCATCGTCATCGGAGAGCTCCGCCGCCGCAACAGCAAGACCAGGCCCCAAGGCGTGCCCAAGACGGCGGGACGCCGAGACGAGGCCCCTCTCCCGTCGCGGGGACCCCAAGACGGAATCCGCAGCAGTTCCAGGACATCTTGGCGGAGGCGGCACGCGAAAGCACCAGGGCCGCCCGCCCTAAGTCTGCTCAGGCCATGGCTCAGGGACCAGTGCCGCAGGAGATGGAATCTCGCGCTGGACCGACCGATACGGGAGAGAACCGACGCGGCGATGGGTTTGACGATGGGCTAGGCCCGTGCATCGAGGTCTTCACGTGCTTTGCATTCGGCTACATACTGTGCCAGGACGGTCTCAACCGGTGCACCAAGTGCGTCTGCACCTGCGGCGGCCTACTCGATATCTCCGAGGAGGAGCTGCGATCGTGGGGCTATCGCGTGGAGGAGCACCAGATCGCGCGCTACAGGCACGAGCCCCAGCTCCCACGAGATGGAGCCGCGGCACATCGAGCGCAGGTGCGACGCGCGGCGCGGTCGCACACGCAGGAGTTCGAGCAGCAGCAGTACGCGGCGTCGGGGATTAAATCCCCGGCCGGGATGCACAGAGTTTAGAAATAAATAACATGAAACATCCCTGACCCAACGCAGGCATTGACCATTGTGAAAAAAAGTAAATGATAACATGAGCGAGGGTGGCAGCGGAGCACCAGGTCGCGCGGAACGAGTCCTGAGAGCATCGTTGCGATGACGGGGGTACCAGACATACCTGGGGGTAAAAATGGTCCTCCATTGCATGCATTCGAATTCTTTACGAACCTGCCCGTTGATTTCGAGGAAAGTTGCGTCATCGCTCTCGGCCCAGTGCACAGGCTGCTGCTGCTCGAGTTGCCTCCCTCCCGTGGGCAAAATGCCTCCAGTGGGCAAATTGCCTCCCGTGGTCGCACACACAGCCCCGTCCGTTGGAGGAGATTGCCCATACATCCTGGTGACTGGTGCTGGCGAGGCGGCCGTCAACGGATTGTACGCGCTCGCCGCTCTCGCCAACGAACGGCCCACTTGGAAGGCGCTCACAAACGACGACGCTATCATCCAATTCAATACGGCCGCCGAGGCGGACGGCTGGTTTGGCGCGGGCACGGGTGCCATCTACGCCATCGTGGACAAAACGCACAAGTACATCGCCAAGGATACGGCCAGCACGGGCCTGCGCTCGCCGCCAACCACTGGCTTCGTCGCACGCTCGAAAAAGGTCAAGGAGCCCGCCCCGACGCTCGCGTGTGCCGCGGTGGCTCCCTCGTGCGCGCGTGCCCGCGCCATCGCATCGGGGCTCCCGTTTGCGTCGGGCGCGCTCTTCACGCGCAGCAGCTCCCTCGTGCCTCGGACAACGTACACGCACGCGCTCGCCGCCGGACAGGCGACGCTGAGCTGGCAGGACGCAAGCGCGGCGACTCGCGGGGCCACCGGCGGCGGCACGAGCGGCGGCGCCGCATGGCTGCTGATCGCGCCGGACGCTGTGAGCGGTCAGCCCCTGGCGCTCTTGAGCGCTCCTGATGCACTCTCGCGGGCGCTAGGCCCGCCTGTGAACAATTGGATCCCGCGACCGAGCAAGCACAAGCCGAACAAGGGTGAGGCTCCTCCATCTCTGCGCCTTGAGTGCGCGTGCGGCGCGGCGCATTTCGAGTCGGCCGAGGCGCTCGGGTACCTTCCACGCTCGTCGAGCTGCGCACGCGAGTGTACGCAGGCGCCTGCGAGTAGCGCTTGCCTTGGCTGCCTGTGCGTGGCTTGCGGTGTGTGTCCGCCGCCGCCGCCGCCGCCGCCTGCGCCGCCCTCGCCGCCGCCGCCGCCACGAGATCCTTCGCCGCCGCCGCCGCCGCCGCAGCCGACGAGCCAGACGCTGCTCGCGACGGGCTTCGAAGATGGAGGCGGAGGTGTCGAGGTCTCTGACTCGGGCGGCGGCGGTGGCGGCGTGCTCATGCACGAGATGCCCTCGCGTGCGGCGAAGCGAATGGGAAGCTACGGCTTACGGCTCGAGGTGCGCATGGCCTTTGAGGCCTCCCTAATTGCCACCCTAATTGCCTCCCTAACTGTGCCACCTCCTTTTTGCTCCCCAATTGCCTCCCTCCTCCCTAATTGCCTCCCTAATTGCCTCCCCCATTGCCTCCCTAATTGCATGCAGGTGCGCAAGGCCTTTGAGCCGGCGTACAAGGGCAAAGTTCAGCTGGGCTCCTTTTTGGTCGCGGGGGGCTTCACGCTCCTAACGGTCTCGCTTTGGGTTCGCGCCGAGGACGGCGCGCAGCTGCCCTTGCCCAAACTAGACGTCCTCGACGCCGATGAGGGCTATGAGTGGCTCGGATCGGCCGAACCCTGCCTCGTGTCGGCGACCGAGTGGCGGCAGTGCTCGGCGACCGTGGCGCTCGATACGGCGCGTAGGGGTCACGCACTCGAGTGCAATCTGGTCGTGGGCGGTCACGTGGGCGTTCTGTACGTGGACGACATCCTCGTCGTCCAATCGATCGCATCGCCACCCAGCCCGCCGACCCCGCCGCCGCCCGCCCCGCCCCTCGATCCGATCCTGCGCATCGAGACATTCGAGACCTCGAGCGTGCAGCCGTGGCCTGCGCCTGAGGTGGGCTCAGCCGAGGCGGCGCTCTACAGCCGCCTCGCGGCCCCCGTGCACGCGCGCACGATCGTCGCTAGTGATGGTAAGGAGGGCAAGATGGTCGCGGAGATCCCGTCGGGCGGCGGGCGGCCGCCCTCCAAACGCGCCGCGCGGATTGACGTCCAGTCAGTCTACCGGCCCGCCTGGCGCGCGCGACTGGAGCTGGGCAGGTACGTGGTGCAGCTGAGCGAGCTCCGAGTGCGACTGTGGGGGCGTGCCACCAGGCACGTCGAGAGGGGCGATGGCAGGCGGTTGGACGGCGACGATGGCAGGCGGTTGGATGGCGACGATGGCAGCGACGATGGCAGGCGGTTGGACGGCGACGATGGCAGCGACGATGGCAGTGGTGCCGGCGCCGGCGAGAATGTGCGCGTGACGATTGACGTGACCGACGAGTCCGTGGGCGGCGAGTGGGTGGGCTCTGCTCAGCCGTTGTACTTTGGGCCCGTGTGGAAGGAGCACACGGTGACGGTGGTGCTTGACACAGCGCGCTCGCTCCACGTGCTTTCGCTGGCTCTGATCGTCGGTGGGACGGCGGCGGAGTATTGGGTGGACGATGTGGCCATCGAGCAGGCCGTGCCGCCCCGTGGGCTGCGCGAGGGGATCCTGTCCATCGGCTTTGAGGAAGATGAACCTCATGACGCCGCGGACGGCGGCCTCGCCATCGTACGCCACCCAGCTGCCCCCGCAGGCGCCCTCCCTTATAGCCGTTCGACTCTCGCGGCTCCGCTGAGCACCGCCGACCGGATGATCGTACCGCCCGCTGTCGGGCCTACAGGAAGCCGTTGCGCCAAGCTCGTGGTCGAGCAACCGGCCGAGCCGCCCTGGTACCCGAAGCTCGGATGGCGCCTGATTGCATGCTGATTGCATGCTGATTGCACGCTGATTGCATGCTGATTGCATGCTGATTGCATGCTGATTGCATGCTGATTGCCTCCCTCATCAGGTACCTGAAGCTCCGGCTCGGAACCTTCCGTGCCGCGAACCAGATGCTTCACGTGGCGCTCACTGCACGGCTGGAGGCCGACGGCGGTGTCGGCGAGTCGCCGCAGCCAAGCCGTCACCACCATCACGGCCGGCGCAGCGCAGAAGTCGCCGCCTCCGCGTCGAATGACGTGCCCCCGTTTTTCACCGTCGACATCGTCGATGGCGCAGATTGGATCGGGAGTTGGGTGCACTTGAACCTGAGCTCGAGCGCCTGGCAGCGGTACGAGGTCTCGGTGCCACTGCCCTTTTCGCGCCGCGGCCACTTTCTCGACGTCGCTGTGGTCGTTGGCCATCGGGCGGGCACGTACCTGATCGATGACGTGAATGTCACCCAAACGCTCGCGCCGCCGCCGCCGCCCGCACCCCCGTCGGTCGCCTGGGGTGCCACTTACGACTTTGAGAGGTTGCCCAGGGTGGAGGGGGGCGCCATGGCCGTGCGTCTCATCACGTATACGCCCGAGGCGGCTGCGGGCGCGAGTGCGGACCTCTGTGCCTCGTCCGCCGGGCGCGCGGGTGGGCACGGCGCCATGATCACCGTCAGCCGGGCGCCAGCTCAGCCATGGCATACGCGGATCGGTCTCGGGCTCTTTGAAGCACAACGCGCGGCACTGGTCCTCAAATTCTCCGCCAAGCTCGCGTCGCCCGCCGCGGGCGCTCAGCTCACGCCGCCACCGCCGCCGCCGCCCTTCCCGCCGCAGCCGCCTCCCTCTGGTCTAGCCATGCCATGCACGAATGCACACGGCCCTACGGATTCCAAGGTCGAGAAATGCATGGGCTGGTGCACCGAAGGGGCCGCCTCCCAGCGTTCACAGCGCTGTGCCTATTGCAAGTGCCGCCAGTGCCCGGCATGCCTGGCGGCAGCGGCCACGGGTCCCTTTCTAACGGTGAGCGTCACCGACGCCGACAACGCCTCCGAGTGGCTGGGCTATTGGCAGAGACTCAACCTGAGCTCCGCCGAATGGCGACAGTTTAAGGTGACGGTGCCGCTCTCCGCCGCCAAGCGCGGACACACGCTCGAGACTTCGATCGTTCTCGGGCACGCGGCCGGCGTGTACCTGATCGATGATGTCTCCATCTACCAGACGGACCCGGTCGCGCTCGCTCTCCAAGTCGGATTCGAAGAGCCCGACGCCGCCGTCGTCGCTGTGGGCACAGGTGGCAGTGTCGCTGTGCCGGTGGCCGGGGGCGGCCTGATGACGGCCAATCTCGCCTCTGAGGCGGCGGCGCACGGCGGCGGCAAGGGCGCCGAGGTGGTGATCCGCGAGCTGTTCACACCAGCCTGGCAGGGGCGTCTGGAATTAGGCACGATCGTAGCTACCCTCAATGCGCTCACCATTCGCCTCTGGGGACGCGCGAGTCGCCCCGCGCCCATCCACGCCAATCTCATCGACAGCGCGGCGGCCTACGAGTGGTTGGCGTTTTGGGAGCCTCTCAATCTGACGAACCACTGGGCAGAGCACTCAACTGTCGCGCCGCTCGACCCTACGCGCCGAGGACATCGACTCCAAATGTCCCTCGTGATGGGTGCCATCGCCGCCACGTACTCACTCGACGACATTTCACTCACGCAGAGCTGTGAAAACTGGCCGACGCCCTGGCTGCCGCCGGCGCCACTCGGCTCACTCTATACGGGCTTCGAGGACTGCACTGGTGCTATCCCCCGGATGGACAGCGCCACGTCGAGCGGCGGCGCCCGGTACAGCGCGACGTCGGGCGGCGGCGCCCGAGACAGCGCGACGTCGGGCGTCGGTAGCAGCGGTGGCAGTCCGATCGCAGCAGAGCTGTACGCGCCCATGGCGGCGCGTACCGGCCAGCTGGGGATGAGGCTCAAGGTGCGGCGCCACCTGCATATTGATGAGGAGCGACCCAAGCTCATCCTCGGCAGCTTGATCCTGGCGGACGCGTCGCGCGCTTCGGATGCAATCCTTCTGTCGCTCTGGGCCAAGATGCAGGTGTGCAAGCAGACACCGTGGAACGCCTCTGAGCGCCACTCAGTGTCATTGAGTGCCCTTGGTAGTGTGCCCTTGGTAGTGGGTGCCACAGTGGTCCAGTGCCACGGAGAGCCTAGAGTCCCTTGATTGCCGCTTGAGCTCCCTTGATTGCCCATTGATTGCCCATTGATTGCCCATTGATTGCCCATTGATTGCCCTTGATTGCCCATTGATTGCACTTGATTGCCCCTTGATTGCCCCTTGATTGCCCTTGATTGCCACGGAGAGCCTCCGAGTCCCACACCCCTTGATTGCCGCTGATGAGCGCCAAGTGACCCCCGATCGTTCTTCCCACAGCCCGGCGAGACGGCGGAGCACGGCGAGACACCTCCGTCGATCACCTTCGAGCTACTCGACGTCAACCAATCGTACACGTGGATTGGGCACTGGCGTGCGTGCAACATGACGCACGGGCGTGCGTGGACCAAATGTGCTGCCGAAGTCCCCATCACGCCAGCTCTCGCGCTGCACGTGATTCAAGTGAGCATCCTCTTTGGAGCGGTACGCGCCTCGTATCTCGTCGATGATCTCGCCGTCGAGCTCTGATGAGCTCTGATGACCTCTGATTGCCTCCCTCATCAGGTACGCGCCTCGTATCTCGTCGATGATCTCGCCGTCGAGCAGCGCTCTCGTTCGAGCAGCGCCGCCGCGAGCCGCTCGTATGTGCTCCTGTCCGAAGGCTTCGAAACCGCCGCAAGGCCGCCCAAGCCGCTCGCCTACGGTGCGCATCTCGAGGCGCGCATGTGCATGCATGCATGCATGCATGCATGTGCTCACCACGGCGCCCGGTGTTCCCCACAGGTGCGCATCTCGAGGCGCGCATGTCCGATGGGGGGTCGGCGATAGCCGCGGGCATGCATGCCGACTTGCATGCCGCCGACGCGGCGCATGCAAGGCATGGGAGCAAGGCGGGCGCGCAGGTGCGCGTGCCGGCGCGCCTCTCCCCCCACCAGCAGACCCTGAGCATGCATGTGCTCATCACGGCGCCCGGTGTTCCCCACAGGTGCGCGTGCCGATGCTTCCGCCGGCGGCGGGCGGCGGCGGCGCACGCAAGCCGCTGCTCGCGCTGGGCAAGTTTCACGCGGTCGCGGGCACGTTGCGCGTGGCGGTTTGGGCGAGGGCGGGCGCCGTCGCGGGCGCCACCGCCAAGGATCTCGCGCTCGGCCTCGAGGTGCTTGACGAAACTGACGAATTCCGCTGGCTCGGGAGCGCCACGACGGCGCCTGTGGGCAGCGCGTGGAAGAAGCTTAGTATGGAAGTGGACGTGGCCGAATCGGTCGATGGACACCTGCTTGACGTGTCCCTCACGTTTGGGGGCGGAGGCAATTACGATCTCGACGACCTCGAGATCACGTGCCCGGAGCGCGCGCTGTCCACAATCCTCAACGTGACGTTCGAGACGAGCGACGCAGTGACCCTCGCCCCGCGCGTCGCCGCGGGCGCCCAATACGACGCGCTTCGCACGGCGCTCACGCTCGACGCGCCCATCGCCGGCGCCGGGCGCGCGTCGGCCCACGGCGCCGTGCTGGGCGTCTCTCAGCGCTTCGTCAACCCGAGCGATGCCAAATTACGCCTCATCAGGGTGAGCGCCGTTCCGGGCATCCTCAACGTCTCCCTGTGGGTGAAGCTGGCGGACGCGTCCTCTGTAGCCAGGCTCATCAGCAGTGGCGGCAGCGACAGCAGCGAGACTGGCAGCAGCAGCGGCGGTAGCAGCAGCAGCAGCAGCGGCGGTAGCAGCAGCGGCAGCAGCGGCGGTAGCAGCAGCAGCAGCAGCGGCGGTAGCAGCAGCGGCAGCACGGGCAGCGGCAGCACTGGCGGCAGCAGTGCAGCTTCGAAGAAGAAAAAGAGCTCGTCATCAAGCTCCCACAGCTCGTCATCATCAGGCTCATTAGCCAGCCACGGGCGCGAGCTGCTGGCAACGGCGAGCGGCGGCGCCAGCGCCGGCAAGGGCGGCAAGGGCGGCGGGTCGGCGCCCGGGGCGGCGCCGTCCGGTCCATACGTCAAGATCGAGGTCCTCGACGAAACTGCGGACTTCGAGTGGCTCGGCGCGTGGATGACGTTCGCCATCAGCGCCTCCGAATGGACGCGCATCGAAGCCATCATTCCCATTCACACCTCCCGTGCCGGCCATTCGCTCGACGTGGCGCTGGCAGTGGGAGCTGCGACTCCGGGGATACTGCTCGACGACATCGTCATCGCCGCCCCTTCGCTCGTGGGCGCCGGCGTACCGGTCAAGGCGCTGAGCGTCGGCTTCGATGATGTGGCAAGCACGCGACACATTGGCGTCATCTACTCGGGGGGCACCCCTGGCACCCCTACCATCCTCGGAGGCGGCCCCCATGTACGCTTGCAGCTGAGCTCTGATGACCTTTGATTGCCTACCATCCTCGGAGGCGGCCCCCATGTACGCTTGCAGCTGAGCTCTGATGACCTTTGATTGTCTTATTGATGGCCTCTGATGGCCTCTGATCACCTCTGATCGCCCCTTGATTGCCTCTGATTGCCTCTGATTGCCCTCTGATCGCCTCCTTCATCAGGTGCGCGTGCAGCTGAGTTCCCCACACGCCGCCCGCACCGGGGTCGCCGGCGCGATGTTCAACGTGCTCGAACCGGTCGGCGCGCCCGCGACGGCGCGCCTGGCCATCTGCACCGTCGTCAGCGCCATGCCGGGCGCCCTCAAGGTTGCCTTTTGGGCGCGAACGCCCGAACGGCATCCGGCGCCGCGCCTGGCAGTGGACTTTTTGGATGCGAGTGACGGCTGGCACTACCTCGGGTTAGCCGATGACTTCCGGCTGAGCACCACGTGGCAGCGCTTCGAGGTCTCCATCCACTTGGGCGCGAGTCGGGTGGGCCATAAGATCGAGGTGGCGTTACAACTTGGCCGAGCAGCAGAGAACCCTAATTGCCCCCTAATTGCCTCCTAATTGCCTCCTAATTGCCTCCTAATTGCCTCCTAATTGCCTCCTAATTGCCTCCAGGTGGCGTTACAACTTGGCCGAGCAGCAGGTGTCATCCTCCTCGATGATCTCGAGGTCTGGGGGCCTCGCTCGGCCGACGGGTACCCGCCGCGCGCCATGCCGCCGCTGCTGCCCGAGCCGGAACCCTAATTGCCTCCTAATTGCCTCCGAATCGCCTCCTTATTGCCTCTTAATTGCTCGAGCCGGAACCCGCGGCGTCGGGGCAGTTGTGAGAGAGCGGCGCCGCGAACTCGCCGCCTTTCTGACGCATGTGGAACGATGCCTGGATGATTGCGTTATGCCTGGATGATATCTATGTTTGTTCCTCTAAGACGTCCTAATAGCGCGAGCTCTAGCGGTAGCACTACGAGTACGTTTACGATAAGCCGTCGAGTCGATGCATGGCGTGCATGGACCATGTGGACCGCATGGTGCCCGTCGGTGCGGGTGTGCATTGCGTTGTGCACATTGACACAAAAAATACACTCTTCGGGGCGACCCTATTTCTGCAAATGGTAGCTAGAGTCTACGCCCTCGCCGCCGCCGCCCTTGCCGCTGCCGCCCTCGCCGTCGCCGCCTTCACCGCCACCGCGATCGTCCTCACCCTCCTCGTCGTCCTCCCCCTCCTCGTCGTCCTCCCCCTCCTCGTCGTCCTCCCTCTCCTCGTCGTCCTCCCCCCCCTCCTCCTCACCCTCCTCATCGTCCTCACCCTCCTCATCGTCCTCTGCCTCATCCTCGCCTTCCGAAGCCGATGCCTCCGACGCTGACAGAGCGCTCGCATCCGACTCATGATCATCACCATCCTCCTCCTCTTCTGGGCGCAGAGCATCGACGGCCCATCGATCATCATCATTCCCAGTCCCCTCCCAATCTCCCTGCCTTGGAGTAGTCAACGGTCCAAAAGGCAAAGCGGCCATGAAAGCGCGCCTGTTCGCACTAACCGTGTCGCTGATGCGAAGCTTCGCGGAGCGCCACGGGGAAGACTCGTCGAGGTGATCACTAAGATCACAAAGAGAGTATCCCGACGGGAGAGTATCCCGATGCCAAGAGAGCCAAACATCCACAAGTGCGACCGCCTTCTGCATGTTCTCCTCCCGCCAGAGCTGGACGAGAGCAGCCAGAACCCGCTCCAGGGTCCGCATGTCACGCTCGATCTCCAGGGTTGAGGGCCAGGGTCGAAAACTCGTCCATACGTAGAGCACGCGGCCGGCCGCCTCGACGTTGCGCCAGCGCTGTAGGCCGCAAACGATCGATTGGAGGCGGCGCGTGTACTTCCTGTTGCGCCTGAACAGATAGTGGACCTCTTCCTGCCCCTCCCCGTACCGGTCCTTGAATCGTGAGGCCATGGCTATGAGAAAGTGGCCCGCCATGTTTGCTTTGTGCCAGAATTCGAGGCCCAGCATGAACTGCATCGGGTCGCGCTTCCAGAGCGGCTTGAAGCGCTGCAGCAACTTGGGGCACGTGCCCCATCTGTGTGTTTGCTCCTGAATAAGCAAGTCTGATTTCACGTAGTCATCTTCAGCAGCCGCCACAGCGCACGCGACGCTCCATTCGCTGACTAGGACAGCACGCCCCAGGCGGCACATAGCCCAAGAAATAGCTTTGAGAGCCCGAAGCTGATCAAAGCTGCAGTGTATTATGATTTGTCGCTGCAGATCCTCCGACAGGCTATCCCACGGCGCAGCGAACGCAGGCGCCGACATCGCTGTTCGCTCGACTTTCCTAACTTAGATTTTGCGCCGTAATGGGCACAGTGCGGCACAAGGAGGTGCTTGGTGGGAAAACCGTGCAGTTACTTGTAACGTATACATAGCACGCATAAGAGGACCCGCAAACTGGAATGCCGTGGGGTGGCCAAAGCCCGCAAACCGGGACCGATGAGCTCCGAGCAATTGGCTCCGAGGCGTGGCGCTGTTCAACGCAACGGCCATGAACGCTAAATTGGTAAATAAGCGGAGGCACGAGGCACCATCAAGGTGTAGGCGTAAAGGGTTTATTTGGTGCAATGCGCTTTTAAACATTGGTCATTGCCTTTGCGAAATATGGCTATTTCTTGGGCTATTTGGCGCGACACCCCGCACGACGTGAAACCAATGCGTGCAACTCGGCACGCACCGGATCGCAAGGTTCGCGCGACGCGGCGCCGTGTTCGTAGGTCCGACAGAGTCAGACCGCGCGACTGACCGACGGACTTGAAGATACTTCGCTGACAGACGACGCCGAGAGGGCGGGAAGCGCCTTTTCGGGCAAGGCGATCCCACAGGGGTCAAGGCGGTGTGGAGCTCTCACTTCTGGCGCTCATCAGCCTCGTCACCTTTGAGGCAATCTCCCGATGTGTCTCACTTCTTGGCGGCCATCAGCCTCGTCACCTTTGAGGCAATCTCCATCTTCTCCTCGGCATCAAGCTCACGCCCGAGGACCTCCTCTTTGTTCTTAATCGAGGCCTCTATCAGGCCTTCGAGCGTGAGCGGCACCTCCGACACGGACGAGGAGCGTGTCGACTCGCCTACACTCTTTCGGGGCGCGGCCGCGACGGCCACCGGAGCCGGTGCCGGCTCGTCACCGGAGAGCACCTTCGCCAGCAGCGGCTTCACCTCCTCGTCTCGACACACCTTGCCGCCGAAGCCGTCCGGCTTCAGCTTTTTGCAACCCGCCACGGGCGACGCCGGCTTCGAGCCAGGCGGTTCCATGTCCCCATAGTTGCGTTTCTTGAACTGCAGAAGAGCGGAGGAGGCGAAGCGTGTCGGGACCCATGGACAATGAGTGTGTTCACCGGAGTGGCAGCTGGAATATTCCTTTGCAGAAAGGGCTCGCTGACAGAAGGTTTCACTGGCAGTAGGCTTCAGAGGCTGGGTCCGGGACCGCTGTTTCCATGCATGCCTTCATGTGCATGCTCCAGAAGGCGGACACACCTGCACCTCCCCTCGATCGAGAGGATTGACGATTGCAAACGATGGGGCGATGGGTGCGAGGGCTGCGATGCATCCGCCTATGGCGGCGCGTCGGCCGACGCCAAGCTGCAGGCCACTGGCAGTGCCGATCACGACCAAAAGTCCGAACAAAGTGCGCAACATTTTATTGCCGCACCTCGCCGAAATCTCGGTGCTGGACTGACGAAATCTGAATGTTTTGGGTTGAGGGAAGAAGCGGAGGACAGTGGCACGAAAGCTTCACGCACTTACATTAAGTGCTTCGAACAAGTCTCCACCAAAGATGGTCATATGCAGACAGGTCTGACAGGACGCAAATGCTGAGCCTCGAGCGCCGGCTTTCGGCGCAGCTGAGCTTCGACGATAGCAAGCAAAAGATCCTCGCGGCGCTGCTCGCCGATAATGAGGACCTGCGCAAGCAGAACATCTCGCTCGAGATGGAGAACCGCCGGCTGCAGCACACGCTCGACCTCGAGGAACGCCGCCACCACGAGATGGCGTCCGCGAATCTGTTTTCGGACGCGTACGATTGGATCGTGGACATCCAGCTGCTTTCCGACGTGTCCAAACAGGGCTGGAAGGTCCAGTTCTCGGGCGAATTCCTCGCCGGCCTTGACAAGGCCGAGCGCGCACAGGTGCTCTCGCAAGGCAAGTGGACTGCCGAGGACGGCGCGCAGAGCACGGATGGCTTCGGGCAGCCGCCGGCGTCCGCGTGGCGCGGTGCCATCGTCGCCGTGCTCGGCCTGTACGACAAGGGCAAGACCTTCGTGCTCAACAACATCTCGAACGCGAAGCTGCCCTCGGGCAAGAAGGTGGCGACCAAGGGCCTCTCCTTCAAGCACGTCGACTGATTGCATGCTGATTGCATGATGAGTGCCTCCCTCATCAGGTGGCGACCAAGGGCCTCTCCTTCAAGCACGTAGAGGTGTCCGGCGGCACCAAGTTCATCCTGCTCGACTCGGAGGGCTCGTTCTCACCGGTCAAGGTTTCGAATGAGCTCTCGGTCGTCGAGAAGGAGGCCACAGAGCTCTTCCTACAGGAGCTCATCTTCGAGATGTCGGATTACTTCCTGTGCGACGGATTGCGTCTGATGGCGTCTGATGGCGTCTGATGGCGTCTGATTGCGTCTGATTGCGTCTGATTGTGTGTGATTGCCTCTGATTACATCTGATTGCCTCTGATTACGACGAGTGCTTCTCCTTGCCGCTGATTGCATCGGATTACCTCTGATTGCCTCTGATTGAGATGGATTGCCACCGATCGACTGCAGGTGCGTCGTCAACGACTTCACCTCGCTTGACCAGCGCTATCTCGACAAGTTGACACGCAATCTCCAAAACTCCAAAAAGGACTTTCGCGAGGTGATCGTGGTACACAACTGTAAGGAGGTCATTGACGAGGATACACTCCGATACGTGTGGGAGACGCAGGTGACTGCCATCTATGGCAGCGGCACGCCGCAGACGACGCTTGTAGCCGCGACCGACCCGGCCACGAACACCCTCGTTGAGAAAGCCGTGGGCTGGTTCAAGACGCCCTTTTCCCGCCACGTGCTCCTCGCGAACTCAGACTCCGATCTCGGAGAGAATCTCAACCCGTGGGCCTTCTCCTTGCTGCGCTACTGGCTCAAGAGTGAGCTGTTGATGACCTCTGATGACCTCTGATGGCCTCTGATGGCCTCTGATGGCCTCTGATGACCTCTGATGACCTCTGATGACCTCTGATGACCGCTCGTCTCAAGAGTGAGCTGCTGATGAGCGCTGATGAGCTCCGATGGTCGTTGATGGCAGTTGATGGCCGCTGATGACCTCCGATGGCCGCTGAGCGCCACCGATCGCCCCATAGGCGTCTTCATCCCCGTCGCTCGCGATTTCTCGGTCGTCGACGCGGTGGTGCACTATTCGAATCAGAAGCTCGCCACGCACTTCAAGACGCACCCGCAGCTGGCGCTCACGCACACAGAAGAGGCAGGTACAGAAGGGCGCGTCTGGTACATCCGCTCGCACTCGGAGGCTCCGGAGCGATTGCGGCTTCATCAGCTGTCCGTCGATGCTTCCGGCATCATGCTGGCGCGTCCGGACTCGTACCTGCCGCCTGTCGACATCGTGCGAGAGCCGGACGCGTACAACATCTACATGGACCTGCCCGGCATGACGCGTGACCAGGTGAAGCTCTCCCGCCAAAACGTGGTGACCATCGTCAAGGCCGTCGAGCTGCATGCAGGTGCTCACCGCGGCGCCCGCCCCTCTTCCCCACAGGTGAAGCTCTCCCGCCAAAACGTGGTGACCATCGTCAAGGGTACCCGGGAAAGTGGCCTGTCAGACCGTGAGATCGCAACCTCGGTCACGCGCCAGGAGCGCAAGGCAGGAGAGTTCACGATGACCTTCCGGATCCCCGAGGAGTATCAGGTGAGATTGCCTCTGATTGCCTCTGATTGCCACTGATGGTCTCTGATTGCCTCTGATTGTCTCTGATTGCCACTGACCTTTCGGATCCCCGAGGAGTACCAGGTGAGATTGCCTCTGATTGTCTCAGATTGCCTCTGATGGTCTCTGATTGCCACTGACCTTTCGGATCCCCGAGGAGCAACAGAGACGATGGGAGTCGGCCGACATGGAGAATGGCGTGCTGCGAATCAGATACCTCAAGGACGAGGAGGAGGAGGAGGGCAAGGGCGAAGTTAATCCTATTGCATAGGGCGGCAGCGCTCCCCGAGCATCGTCTATGAAGCCTGCAAGCAGCAAGAAGATGCCCTTGCCGCGCACTAATCCGGCCTGAGGCATTCCGCGGGCACCGCAAGCAGGTCGTACGTTACGTAGTAGACGCGTCAGTACGTAGTAGAGTTTAGGCAGGCATTGAGTTTGAGATGCATCGTGTACTGTACCACACACATAACCCGCACACCCGAAGGGAACGTAAACGGAACGCCGCACGGCCATGTGCCGTCCGGGAGCCATGCCGGGAGCGTGCACCTTGCACCTTGTCCTTGACGCTTGAGAGACCTGACTCATAGTCATACAGACTTTCATGTTGAGCCCGGTGAGCGGACGGGATCTAGACGGAAGGATGATGCATGCGAGTTGAGTTTGTTGCATACGGCAACACCACCGGTCGACGCCTACAATGTGGGTTTTCGAGGTGTGCCAAACAGTATACATGGACGGGACTGAAATGAAACGAGTGTGAACGTCTACGAGGTGTGAAACGTGTCAAGTCAAGCCTATACATAAACAACAGACAACCGTACGAAAGCCTAACTGCAGTACTTGACTTGACTTGACAAGTGTTAAAAAGAGGTGTTAAGTCTGTCCGGAGGTGTTAATGCCTGTCGTGCCGCTGCTTGCGGCTGCCTTCCTCCTTGGACATGCCATCTGGCCTGCCGCCGCGAGCTTGACCAGGCACGAGGTGTTCCTCACCTGGGCTCGCCAGCAGGGGCTACGCCTTGGACCCGTTTGCATTGTGCCCTCGACTCTCGGCGGCTTCGGTGTTTTCGCGGAACGCGACATTGCACTCGGGGAAATGGTGTTTGCCGTGCCGAAACGATTGCACGTGGGCTTGAAGGCAGCATTAGCTGACCCAAGCTGCGGCGCAGAGTTTGAATCTCGCGTCGAGGATGGCAATGCTCTTGGCGTGCTGTGCGCGTTTCTGGCCAAAGAGGCCTTGTGCAGCGACGGAGCCTTCAAACCGTACATCGACACCCTGGACTTGACCGTCGCAAATCCCGACTATGTGCAGTTCTGGACCGAGGAGGAGGTGGATCTGCTCTCCGGCACCGCCGCGTACCAGATCGCTTTGGACGTGCGGGCCGAGGCCGAGGACGTCGTCAGGTTTGCGCTCAGTCTGGATTCCCTCCGGAGGTGTGTGCATCAGGACCTATCGGCGCGAGGTGTACCGATGGACGCGGCGGTAGTCGAGGAGAGGATCGCGACGTGCGTCCGCCGCGCACACGCCGCGGTGCTCAGCCGCTCGTTTGACGACCTGAGCGACTTTGGCGCGCGGGAGATGATCCCTCTCCTCGACGTGCTGCAGCACGGCAAGCCGCCGTCCGTTCAACATCGAACGAAGGGGTCCGTGGACTTTGAACAGCCCGTGGATTGGACGGAGTGGGCTGATGAGGATGGAAGAGATGAGTGGGAGGAGGCGGCTCTCTCAGAGCCCTGTCTCGTCGCTCGCACGCGGCGATCTGTAGCCGCAGGTGAGCTCATCTTTTTTGGCGACCACCCTGAGTGCCTCCCTGAAGACCTCTCTGAGTGCATGCTGATTGCCTCCCTCATCAGGCGAGGAACTACTCAACTTTTATGGAGACCACCCACATTTTGTGTTTGCGATGCACTACGGATTTGTGCCAAAGGTCGGTGTGCCTGCAGGCGTGCCTGCAGGCGTGCCTGCAGGCGTGCACCAAATGGCGACGTGCGTCCTGAACCTCGAGGGCGTCGCGGCGAAGATGGGCAGGACGATGGGCCCCGCCATCGCCTTGGCCGCGCAGTCGCGTGCGCTCGAGCTTTCGGACGACTGGACGCCTGACGACTTCGATGCGCACGACGACGATGCCTACCAGGGAGGGAGCGGGACGGAGCCGGCGCCGATCGAAGTGGAAGATGGGCACACATTCTTGGCCCATGTGCTCGCAGATGCTGCGCTGTGGATGAGGCTGCCCGAGCTCACCTTCTTCGTGAGCGACGAGCTCATTGAGCTCGCAATCTCTGAGGCCGAGATTGGCCGCTTGCCGTCGAACCAGTACGGCGCGGCGGCGCTCGTGGTCTGTGCGCGGCTGTGCGCGCTCGATGGGAGGACCCTCGAGGCCGTCGGCGGCCAGCAGACCGACCCGAACGAACAGCTCGAGGTGTGGGCACGTCCTCTGCCTCGTGTGCGCATGCAAGTGCTCACGACGGCGCCCACCTCCCCACAGGCCATGTTTCGTCAACTCCTCGACTCGGAAGATGGGCGGCTCTCGGCCGAGAACGACTGGTTAGCGGCCTCGTTGCTCAGGGAAGCCGCGAGGGAGCGGCTGGCCGTGTGCCACGAGCCGCATGGGTGGCTATCCCAGGCGATGATGACGGCGAGGGAGGCTGGCGGAGCACCAGCACCACGGGAGGCGTGCGTTCGGCTGGCACGCGAGGTGCGCGAGGCGGAAGTGCTCGTCCTCGAACGGCTAGCGCATGGAGATGTCGCCGAGAGGATGTTCACCACACCCGAGATGCGACTGAATCGTGCAGCACAAACGCAAACGTAACTGAGCTGTTCGTGGCGACCTTCCAAGAAAAGTAATATTGTTTACTAATTTTCGCGCACTGTTGCTAGTTTGAGAAAGGGTCAGTTGAATCGACACACAAGGCGAGTTTGAGAAAGGGTCAGTTGAATCGACACACAAGGTACCGACCAGCCACTACCACGCGAAACACTGCCACGCAGTGGTCGCGTCGCTCGGTGGACTAACACACCGGCGAGGATTTTTAAGGATCCGGCCCCCACCCCCGTCCCGGCCACGCGGCGAGTTTGTGCAGCTTCACAGATTGCTTCACAGCCAAATTGGTTTCTTCGGAGTCGGGGAAAATCGATGCGACTCCACAATTGGACGGAGATCCTCGCTCCTCTGGGCGAGGTACACAGTCTGGGGCACAGACGTCCGTTTCCGTGGAAAACTTCAACGCCATGCACATCACGTGCAATCAGCCGCTCCGCCACGTCCGACGAGGGTTGGCATTGTGTTTGCAAGGCATCCCACCCCATGTTTCGGCACGTGCCCACATACCCGAAATCACGACGTGCAGAAGAGGAGGAGTCTGTGTTTATGGCGGTTGCAAACACCACGGCACGCGTGCGTGCGACTGGTCTTCCGTTATGTCCGGAGGGTCTGGCGTTTAACGCGTTCGCACTCACAGAGGACGTTGCATGCCAAAAGCATCTGCCTGTATTCCAGCTCTTCGCATCAGCCGCGCGCTCTGAATCCCCACATGTTCGATCCCAACCAGAGCTCATCAGAGAGTGGCTCGGCAACGCCCGGCCCTGGAGCTGGGACTGCGAGGCCAACACTTACACGGCTCCATACGCGGCGAACGTGCCAAGCCGCGCCGTGGACTGCTTGCGTGGCGACTCGCCACGCGGCGTGGATTTACCGACTGTCGATGAGGAGTACTTTGAGCTCGCGGACGCCATGATGGCCGTCGCATCGGCTGACATTGGAGGCAAATTCATCGTCGTCGAGGTTGGAGCCCGTTACGCGCCGTGGGCAGTGCGTGCCATGACCGCGGCGCGAATCTTGGGCCGCTCGCGCTCCTGGTTTGCCGTTGTGGTCGAGCCGGAGGCGCTACATGTCGCGTGGCTGAGGCAGCACTTTGCCATGAATGGGTTCGGGCCCGATACGTACCGGGTCATTCAAGCACCATTCGACCGCGCGCCTCGAGGCGTCACACTCAACGAAACTTTACGTGGCCTCGAGCACGTCGACTTTCTCGACATGGATGCGCAACGAGGCGAAATGTTCTTGGTGCAGAGCGCTGCCGATTCCGACGCCCTGCGCCGCGTGCGCCGCGTGCACATCGAAGGCCATGCTGACCACATCTCGGAGCATGTGGTCAGCACCCTGGAACGGCATGGCTTCAATGTGGTGCGTAACGCGAGCGCGCGTGTCTTCGACGTGTACCACTCCGCGGCCATGGGGCGCATGCAATTTCGCGGCGCCAGCATCTTCGGCGCGAACCGTCATTCGGCCAATACATGTCTTGGTATGTGTTGAGAGGAGGACACCAGTGACAGGTCAAGGCAGCGAGCGGGGGAAAGACGCATACCGGTACCGAATGATATGGAGAGATTCGATGGAGAGATTTTCGGCTAAGAGCTCGAGTTACCCTTCGACGCTGGTTCCCTTCATTGTTACTTTTCAGACACTTTGGCGCAGCGCGCACCGCTGACCGCCTCTCTACAAACTCCGTTGCGTGCACGCGCCCCTCATGAGCTTCCGACGCAGGTCATCGGGTGGTAAGGGCTCCTCGTTGCGGTGGGGACGTTTCTTAGCGGCCCTCGCGGCCACTCCCAGCCGCGGCTCGCGCACGTCGCCCACATCGGCCTCGTCCGCACATGCCGCCGCGCATGCCGCTGCACCGGTCGCACCGGGATCGCCTGTCGTAGGCAGACGCATTCCAAGTTTGGTCATCAGAGTGCGCGTGCGCTCGGACGCGATCTCGTGAGGCTCCAGATTGTGCTCGAGGGCGTCGCGCAGGGCGTCGCCGTCGAGTTCGAGGGTGAGAGGCTCCATGCGGCTCAGCGCACGAAGGGCAAGAGCGCGAGCGCTCGAGCGGCTCTGCGCATGAAGGCACTGCATTAGATCCGGTACAAAGTACGGCAGCTCGACCGTGGCCTCGAGCGAGTCCAAGGCGAGCAGAGCGCGCTTGCGCATCGTCTCGTCGTCAGACGACAGTCGCGGCACGAACCAATCGACCGCCCAGGTTCCCGCCGACCACTCCGGATTCGCTCGCCACGCCGAGCACGCGTCGCCGAGGACGCGGCGGGCACGGGCTCGCCACAGACGGGAGACGGCCTTGAGGTTGCGCAGGGAGCGCGCGTCGAGGTCAGCCAGGCAGGCGCCCCAGCAGTCGGCGTCGGACCTCACGAGGCCATCGGCAGTGTCCACCTCGACCTCGTCCTCAGCAGTCGGCGGCGTGAACAACGGCTCGGCGAGCGCCTGCGCTCGCTCCTGTGGAGTCAAGTCATCTTCGGCCTCTAGGATGATCTGAAGCACTTGGCAGGATTTGCCTCGGAGCACTTCGCTGATGGCGATGGTCGCCATGCGCGCGACCGAACGAAACTCCAAGAGCTGGGAGGCACGCAGCACGGCCATCCGACGCGGCAGCGACAGCCTCCGCAGCTTATCAAGGGCAGAAAGAGAGGCCGTCGTCGGCCTGGAGGTGAAGAAGCGCGACACAAGCGCGTCGGCGACTGCGACGAGATCGACGAGTGTCTGGGCCGGGGCGGCCACATGCACGCAAGGCGCCGAAGGATACATCGGAGCATCAGAGAGCGATGCCGTGGCGCGCGATAGACGCACGATCTTCCCATCTGATGAGATTACTTCCACGCTGTCATGCGTGACGGTCAGCGGCGTCGAGTCTGTGTACGTTGACAGCATCCGAAGCGGACCGGCGCGGGTGAGACAAGAGGCCATCTGGTCGTCCGATCGTAGCAGGAAAGTGGCCGGGCGCTCGCTCTCGGATTGTCGTTTCGCGCCTGACGAGCAAACCTCTCGTCTTCCCACTGCCCGCGGAAGCAGAAGTGCTCTCACAGCCATGGTAAGTGTCTTGCGGGACGCACTTCTGTTAGCTAGGTGGTTTCAAATAATATTGATGTGTAGACACTTAGGCCACGGTTGTTTAGGGGCCAGGTTTCGCGCAATGTCTGCAACGGTATTCCGAAACTGTTCCGAAACGTACTCATCCGTCACGCTCTAGAGTTCCACACTTCGTGTCCATTTATAATCAGAAACGAGTTCTAGTCCTCCTCAAGGTAGTAGACCTGCAGCCAGGCCATTTCGCCGTGATGGCCGTAGGTGTTGTTGGTGGTCGCCTCCGCGTACAGGTTGACGCCGCTGATGAGCGGTGGCGGCTCGAGACCGTGCTCACTCCGCCCCCAGACGCACGGGGGCTGGGCAATGTAGCCGGGCTCATCATAGACCGTCCCCGCGAGGCGAGGGTCGCCCCGTCCGCCGTAGATGGGGCGCTCCTCGCACAGGAGCGTCTTGTTCTGGCAGCTCGTGTGCACGGCTGGGTCGCACGTGTAGAGCGAGATCGCGAGACATGTGGGCGCATGGCAGTGGAAGTTGGCCTTGACAAGCCGTTGGTGGGGCGACGTGGCCGACGGCTTCGGTTGGAAGATGCCCAGGCTGGTGATCGTGTGGTTGCACTGGGCTGTTGGCGTGCCAGGTGCGCACTGCGCGACGTCGTACTCGACCGGCGATCCGAGTCCCCATGTATTCCGGTACCTGATCAGGGAGGCAATCAGGTGCCATCAGGTGGCACTCAGGTGCCATCAACGAGGCCGAGCCCTGATTGCGGGAGCCATCAGCAAGGCCGGGCCCTGATTGCGGGAGCCATCAGCAAGGCCGAGCCCTGACTGCGGGAGCTTACACGTTGGTGTGGAAGCTCGGGTCGTACGGCTGCACCCAGTAGCGGAACTTGAGCTGGTACTCGAGAGGCTGGTCAGCCCACGGCGTGGGTTGGTCCGCGTCGAGGAGGACCCACTCATGATGGCAGGCAATCTGGCCGCCAGCGTATGTGCGCAGATCGCACGCGGGGTTTTTCTCGGCGAGGGTATCCATCCGGGGCGGCGGCGCGCAGGTGTTGTCGAACCCGACCTTGCCTTTGCTACTATTGGTCACGGGGTCAATGTACTCGAGCGTGCCCTTGGCAAAGCCAAAGGCGGGCTCGGGCGCGGGGCAGATGCACATTGGGGCCTCGAGTTGGAGCAGCGCAAGGGTCGTGGTGGTCTTCTGACTATGGTGGTCGAGCCCAAACGTCGGGCCACTCCCGATCGCGCTGATGATGCTCAGCAGGGACGCGTCGCCCTGAGCGTCGTCCTCCAAGCGGAACGAAAAGTGCTGTGGCGTCGTGCCGTTGAGTGGACGCTCGAGGACGAGGGTTCGCTTCCCATCGAGCACAGCGCTCGAGAGCACCTTGATCGAGGGTTCAAGGAGCTCTCCGGCGGCGTGGTTGTACAGCCGACGCTCACTCACCTCCCCATCGCCCCCGCCCACGAGGATCGCGTACGGGCCGGTCGGGTCTCCAGGGGCACCACCGCCCATCGTAGTCGCATTGAACCCAACGCCAAACCACTCGTCGGCCGGGCCGGTGATGGTCAGGGTAGCTGTCTGGTTGGGCTCCGACAGGCTCACTTCAAGGTGCCAGCCGGAGAGGGCGCTGACGACGCCGGCCGCGCGCCGCTTGCCGGCATGGTCCTTGGCTTTGCCGCCACATGGACTCGTAGGAGACTCGGGCGGTGCGGAATTCCATGTGGCAGCGCACGACACTGCGCCCGTGGCAGCGCCCGTGGCAGCGCCCGAGGCAGCGCTTGTGGCAGCGCTCGGCGTCAGCGTCAGGGCGCATCCGGCGGGGACCGTCTTCGACTCCACACTGTGAGTCGTCATCGAGGCGCCACACCTGATGAGGGAGGCAATCGGACTGATGAGGGAGGCAATCGGACTGATGAGGGAGGCAATCAGACTGATGAGGGAGGCAATCGGACGCCATCAGAAGCCATCATTTGACTCCACACTGTGAGTCGGCATCGAGGCGCCGCACAGAGAGGAGCCAAGACCCTTGGCCGCCGCGAAGCACTCGGCCGCGCTCTTCGGACTCCCCACAGCCCCCTCGCAGCCACCGACTTGCCCAGAGCTGAGCGGCACGTAGCCCGCCTGTACATGCTTGATGATCCGAGAGGTCACTGGGCACTCTAGAAGGCCGCTGTACAGGATGTCGGAGGGGGACTTGGGGGGCACGTTGCGCGAGCCGGGAGAGAGCGCCGACGCGGGCAGCGGCCCCGGCACGAAGGGAGTGGACCCATCCAGCGACATCAGATCTCTGTTCCACGTGTCGATTTGCATCGGCGTGATGTGCCACGTCGTTGGCGACTCGATGACCTGAACATAGCCGGGGGCGTACCCGTGGAAACTCTTGCGGTACTCCCCGCCATTGGCGCCGCCAAAGTCCTGCGAGGTCGGAAGGGTCTTGCCCCCCACCTTGATGCCGGGCGAAAGCTCGCGTACGACCCATGCATAGTCCGCGGTAGTAGAGCCGTGCCCATGCCCGTGACGCCGAGGGTCGTCGGGGCCGCCAAGCTTGACCTTCTCCAAGACCGACTTGTTTCCCGTCATGGTGCTCTCAAAGTGGTGGTTGTACGCCACGTTGATCGGCACCGAGACCTCCTCGCCAGTGGCCGTGCGCCGCACCTGGTTGGTCTCAAAGCCGACGACCGCCATGCCCTTTCCGGCGTATTTGGCGACGATGGCTTGCGGGAGCGGCACCGGGTCAAGCAGCGTCCAGAAAACCTCACCGTATGTCGACCGGATCATCGGCGAGTACAAGTCGAAAAATTCCACGTCTCCTGGGTAGTCCGAGAAGCGCTTGGGGAACTTGGACCCGGACTTGTCCGCACCGGGGGTTGCCGAGAGCGGATAGTCGCCATTCATGTTCTCCGCCTTCGGCCCTTGTGCGGTGGTTGCCACGAAGAGGGAGAGGCCCAGCGACAAGCACAAGGTGCGAAGCATTTTTTCCAAATCGCGATTGTACCGGGCACCCAACAAAGAATGACGAAGCCGCGGGGTTCGAGACGTATCGACTGACGCTTGCTGCGGCAGACTTAAAAAGGTCAACGCCGAAAGGTACACGCTTCAGAATGGTACACCTACACGCTCGAGAGCGGAGAGGCAACAACGAGTAGGAACACGAAGCGTGGCAAGGAAAGGTTACACCCGGGGGTCGTCGAGCGGGGTCTCGAGACACGTAGCCGGGAAGTCGGAAGCGTACAGCAAGAGGCACATGACAGTTACAGGATGAAGAAATTGCACAGGTTGGAGCTCTTGGAGGTCGGGGTCGGATTGTACAGGGGGGAGGAGGTTGTCGAGCAAGATGGTGGGTTCATGACCCGGCCCGGCTCGCGAGCGTGAGCGCGGTCTGACCGTGCAGTGGCCAGCGCAGCTGCGTCACCTGGCCGCGCGCGCCCGGCACTGCCGCGGCCACACCCGATGCGACGCCGGAAGCGACGCCGGAGAGCATGCGCTGCGAGAGCCACATAGGGCCACTCTTGTACTTGCGATGCGCGGCGCCGCCCCACATCGCGTGCTCGTGCATGCGCTCGGTGCGGACTTGGATCTCAAACAGCTGCCCGTTCGGGAGCCGCAGGGTGTCATGGAGCCCCTGGTAGCCGTTGGGTTTGGGTCTCCGCACGTAGTCTTTGAAGCGCCCCTCGCCCACCGAAGGGTAAAGATGGCGGATGGCCGCGAGGGCTTCGTAGACGTCGGCGGCGTCCTCACCGCGCACGACCACGCGCACGGCCAGCACGTCGTGAACCGTCTTCTGACGCACCGTCGCCTTGTGGAACGTGCTCCACAAACCCTTTGAGCGCACGGCCACAGCGGCGTGCCGGAGCACGGGATGCTCGTTGCCCATGGCGCGGATCTGCTGCTTGGTGGACTCGAGGCACGCCTTCATGGCCTCCTGCGCGCCGAAGGCCTGCATCCGCCACTCACGCAGCAGCCAGTACGCCTCGGGCGAGACGAGCGCCAGCATGATGTCGTCCGCAGGGATGTTTTGGAGCTGGAGCATCGAGTGCTTGAGCCTCAAGGCAACGGCGGACGACTTCAAACGCCTGGACGTCTCGTGGAGCAGCAGCGAAGGGAAGGTTGCCTGCACAGCGAGAGCACGTGGGGGCGTGCGCGTCTCAGCCAAAGTGGGGCGCTTGGATTGTTGCTGAAACGTGGAGGGGGGCGGCGGCGCAAAGGGGTGGGGCCTTGGGCGCACCGAGAAAGAGGGCAACGTTTCCAATTGCAGTGCGGCGGTTGCCGTCGGTGCCAGTGCAACGCGCGAAAGTGCATTTGGCAACACGAACACGACCGCGGTTGCGATGAAGAGTGGGACGATCATCTGGACGGCCTCGAGTTTGGGGTCGGACGGATGCAAGAATCCGGAAGGATACATGATACATGATGCATGATTCATCAAGTCGATACGGAGGGACCCATGTTCTTTCCGACAAGAGCGTGGGTCATTCCGACATGTTCATGAACTTGTCGGACATGTTCGATGATCAATACAAAGTCAGAATCACGTATTTGTGGTTGAATGGCCGTCATCTCATCCGCGTCCCAACATACTGCATCCTGCTCTAATGGCACTTCATCTGCATCCCAAGCCGCAACCCTTTGAAACCCTATGCTGCGAATCTCGGCCGGCATTGGCGCCACATGTCGAGGAGAGCGCGCAGGTGCGGAGGAACGCGCATGTTGCGGCGATCTCAACAAGGGTTGGGGGTGGCAGGTGCGCCAGAATGAGCTCGAGCAGGCCGAGCTCCTTGTCGCGCAGGTCGGTCAACATGGCGACACTGACAGCCACAACCTCGTCGATTGGCGCGGCTGTCTCTACCATTCCGGATGGTCGACCTCCTCGCGCTCGGCCTCACGGCTCATCGCCTCCGCGGGGCCGAAACTCGTGACGCCGCCCCGTGAACAAGTTTCGCGAAGCCACATAAAAAGTACGAGACCCCTTTCAACCCTCCGCCGAGGGTTTGAACAACAAGCACGTACACCGGCTCCGACGGGGGGTTCGCCCTTTTTGGCAATTCCGAGCGTCGATGTAAAAGATACAGCAGGGTTTCAGTTCGTTTCGTGCAGGAAAGCTTGAAAAAAATATCGGCAAGGCGAGAGATCAGATGAGGTGCGCATTGAAGTTTTTTTCTATTTTTGGCAACACGGGGATTGCGGCAGTGAGGGCCCAGCGCCCTAGCCCGTCTCGCGTAAAGGTCGCACTCGGGAGGCAGCCCTTTTCTAACTCTTGCGTCACTGCGACAGACATACCGTTGTCCGTAAATTCAGATGCAAAGGTGTTCGGCTCCTTGGTTCCCGGGAGCACGAGGAAGACGTGCGCCGGCGGCGAGACTCCGACAGCGTCCGCAGCATCTTTGGCAAGTGCAGTGATCCACAACGGCGCCTGCGTTCCAGCATCCACCGAGCGTCTTGATGATGCCAGAGCCACTCATAAAGAGGACTGGGACCAATGTGCGGAGAATCGGCAAACCGATGCAGCCCGCGAGTAAGAGCACGCCCTTCCATGCGAGGACAGGTTGGACCAGATGTCCAGCCGCCAGCCCCACGCCTCCCAGCGCCTCGCTTGCTAGCCACGAGCGCCGAGCACCGCCCGTTCACGAGCTCATACGGCAGCCTGCAGACGCCCGGTACGCTGCTGTGCGAGGCCGCAGAGTATTCGACGCGCGTGACGCCGCTGAGTGTGGCCGAGATCAAGCATCTTAGCACGGGCGAGCTGCGCCGGCTGCATCCCACCGAGCTGCTTGCCGCCTAGTTCTCGTTCGGCCAGCATGAACTCCCACAGCTCATGGGCCCCCGAGGCAGCTACGAGGCAGCCAGTACGCTGCGGAGGCCCCCTGATAGGGCTGCCTCAGCCCGGCCTCTTCCCTGATACGCAGCTCCCTCTTTCTGCCCGTTTCTGCTGTCTGCAGGTACACATCTGTTGCGCAGACGATCTGCTTGAACGTCTTCGAAGCCTTCACGGCAGAAGCGGTGGAGGGCTGGCCATGCCAGGTCAAGGAGAATGACGGCGCTGCTCTTCTAATGGTGTTTCTTCAAATGGGGCATTCAGAGACTCAGCACTCACAAACCATCTGGCTTTGACGTGTTGAATTCTACGGTGTTGGGCAGGGAGGAGGAGGTGGAGGCCTCCAGCTTGTGAGGCGCTCGTGCCGCTCGTGAGGCCAGCTTCACTTCCTTTATGTTGAGGGAGGCGTGCAGCTGCGCACTGGGCATCGTGGTGGACGAGGGTCAACCGCGCTGTGTGTGTTCGGTCCGTGGTACAATGTGTCTGTTCAGATTTGTATGTTCTACCGATTCTCGGCCAATGTTCGCAGTGTACATATGAGCGACATCATGTGAGCTTATCCTGCACCTTCCCACAAAATCCATATTTCCCCCCCCTGACCCCCTTCCTAAACATGGCATGCAAAACCTCTTCTTCACAGTTCCTTCATCCTTCTCGGTTTTTCCGTGTGACGTGGAGCAAGGGCTGGGAGCGTGGAGCCTTGGCAGCGTAGTGTACGGCGGATGCTCCCACCGCAGCCTCACCCTTCCGAGGCGCACCCGCATCCGCAACACTTGGCGCCGCATCACTTGGCGCCGCACCGATCATCCGCGTCACGGGTTGCGGAGGCAGGTGCAGCGGCTGTGAGGGCGTCTATTGAGCCTCGGAGCGCATGCAGAATGGTATGCCCATCTACCGGGGGGACAGGGCATGCCCATCTACCATCATGCCCATCTACCAGGAGGGGAGCAGTGGCATCCTGTACTTCGACGGTAGCGAGTGGAAGCTCAACAACAATGACTCGACCGGCGGATGGTACTATAACAATGGCAGCACTTCGGTCGCGGGGGGCTCATGGCAAGCGAAAACCCCACCGTCGAGGAGATTCGAGGGCATGGAGGCCCGCAGCATAAGGAGGCTTCTGAGCAACTTGCCGAGGACTTCGCGGGTTCGATGCTCAACTACGCGGGGGAGAGCCAGAGGGCTCTCGACGAGATCTTTGGCGACCTTTTGAGCGACGAGCTGCCAGAAGCGCCTGCCGCCAACGCGGCGGTGGCGCCACCCAAGGCAAAGGCAAAGGCGGCGGCGGCGGAGGAGGAGGATGAGGAGGAGGCGGCCAAGGGCTCGACGGACGCAGATTCAGACGCGCACGCAGCTGCGTGTGACGGACGGGGATCAGAACGTGCTGCCACGCCCGCATGGGGGGCCAGCGCTTAGACACTCGGTCTCGCCAGAGCTCTTGAGCGCCTTTGAATGCGTCAACGGCGCGCTTGACGCACTGGACAACAAGCCGCTTGCACTGGGTGCGCTGCTCCTCGACGGCGAGCACGTGCTAGTGTGGGCGCAGGTGGCGGGCCATCCTCCCTGGCCAGCACGGGCGCCCATGACGTGGCGCGTGGCCACCTCACAGGTGCCCGTGACCTTTCTCGGGCGGGGGGGGGAGACTGGCAGTGTGAGCGTAGCTAAGCTGCGTCCGCTGACGTCTGCCGACGAATTCTTGGCGGTTGCCGTCAGGAGCCAATTGCAGCTTGACTTTGAGCGAGCGAGGATTGAGGCGGTCCAACTGCTGGCAGTGGCAGCGGCACCACAGGTTGGGAGGAGTGCGCCGCAGCAGCAGCAGCCCGCTCAGCCGCAGCAGCAGCAGCAGGCGCAGCAGAAGCGGGCGCTTCGTCAGCATGCGGCCTGCGATACCAAACCGGTCATGATCCAATGCAGCGGCTGCTCCCGCAGATTCTTCTTTGATTTCATTTGGGAGCTGTGCTACCGCATGGTGCTCCATGCGGGCTGGTACAAACGTTATTTAGACTCGCCAGCCAGGCGCGACATCTTGGAGCGAGTGGAACCAGCGCTCCGAGAGTTGCTGGAGAAGACGCGGGTCGGCGACGAGCTTGTACTGAAATGGAGTCGGTGCTTCACGTGCGAATTTGAGGATGCTGTGCGCACCCGTGCTGCGGTGGAGCTCAGGGACCTATGTGCCGTGGTGCGCAAGCTTGAACCACTTCCCGGACGAGCTGCGGTGATGGCCGTCGAATACGGGGTGATTGACGCACCACGCATGTTACTGCCACTGTCCCGCGGGCCGAATGCGGATGCCCCTTGCAAGAATGCCGCGTTCAACGGGCTGCGCCTTGTGGTGACCGTCTGGCCCTCGGCTTTGAAAGCCGAGCTCGCTGGCGATGAGCTCAACGCTTTGCACTCCGGTCCCTACGGCGCTCATGCGACGAGCACTGAGCTGCACGCCCTCAATCATGAGCGTGCACGTGCACGTGCACCAGGGTGCGCGTTCGACGGCGCTCTCTACCTACTCGCCGATCCCGAGGCGTACATCACGCTCAAGGCGTTGAAGAGCGCCGATGCCCAGAGGCGCCTCGACGAGCTGGCGAGAGAGTGCCGATCAGGCACCGTGCGGTTCCTTGCCGCAACGCACTTTGACGGGCTGGGCCATGGGGGTCAGCTCGCGGTCAATGGGGCGGCGTTGCACAGAGAGGAGGAGGCCGTCCTGCGCGGCTCCAGCGCGGGGAACGCTGGTGACGGGGGGTGCAGCGACGACGAAACGGACCAACCAGCGCCCGCCGGCATAGTTGGGAACCGTTCGGCTGCTGGGCGCAGCGGTCGCTGGTGGTGTCTCTCAGGCTTGTCGCGCAATCCAACCGCGCAGATGGCGGTGAACACCTCACGGTCACACGCGGACCACTTTCTGGTCATTGCTCCGACGGAGGGAAGGCTCGACGCCGCGCTCATGTGCTACACATCTCGGGAAGGCGCGCGCGCTCTCACTGAGAGGGACGGCGACAGCTCCGTGTTCCGCCTCCCGGGGGACAACCGGCCCGCCCTGCCGCGCATGTTTCAAGAGGCGCCAGGTCGAAAGTACCACCACTTTAGCCACGCGCAGAACAAGCAGCTGCAGGCCAAGGCTGAGAGCGCAAGCACGAGGCGTGCCGTTGCCGTCGCCACCTCACGCGTGCGGCTCCTGCTCTTCTTGGCTCATATCGGCCTCGTGCCGCCTCCGCCTCCGCCTCACTCTGCTGAAACCTTGCATGCAGAGCCCTGTACCAGCCGCCAGTGCCGCTCGGAGAGACGCTCGATTGAGAGGGACAACAGCTGGCCGTCGATCGGCGCAGCACAGACCGCGCGGATAACGTGGGCGGCGTTTGCGAAATCGCCGACGCGTGAGGGAGCTCTGCGCTGTTTGGCATGTCTCAAGGGCTTTTACCTGAACTTCTTCCCGTCGCCAGTCCATCTCGACTCGGACGACAACCTGGAATCGTGGTCGCTGCGCAAGATAAAGCAGCTGATGCAGCAGCTCTCAGGTGCACCCTCGGCCAATGCGGGCGCCACGGTGCTGCCGCTGCGCGGCCTGGCTCTGTTCACTCGCCCCGAACGCGACGTGACTCACGCCTTCTTCCGGCACGAGGAGCACGGTGCGTGGGATTCTGGGATGGTGGGAGATGGGCGTGGAAGCGCCGATGGGTGGGCGACCGGATTCCACCTGCAGTCCGGTGGAGCGTCGCTGCGGAGACTGGAGGCGGTCTTGGAGTGGTACCACAACCTGTCATAGAGTAACCTTGTACGTGTATCCATTGAGCGCGTACTGTTCGAGGTCCCTTGAGACAGTGTGGCGCGGCGCAGCGGGGGGAGTGCGCGACGGAACACACTATCGACTATGTAGAAACACCATAGGGTAATTACCTGAGTGTTGAAACCCTCCCCCAAGGTCGAAATCTCGCGCCCCACTATGTAGAAACACCATAGGGTAATTACCTGAGTGTTGAAACCCTCCCCCAAGGTCAAAATCTCGCGCCGGGCTATGTACAGAAACACCATAGGGTAATTACCTGAGTGCTAGATATGCTCCCCCAAGGTCAAAATCTTGCGCCGAGAACACCATGGATGAAATTGACGGACTGAAGTCTCACTGAGATGCGTATAATTTTTATGGAGATGTCTTCCCACTTGGCGGAATGGCGTCCGCCCGAAGATTTACCCTATTCTCCCTCCCTCCATGTCCTTATTCTCCCTCCCTCCCTCCCTCCCTCCCTCCCTCCCTCCTTCCCTCCTTCCCTCCCTCCTT
>Ga0210239_100077_pt1 | contig 68509 bp, 57 predicted proteins | sample ChrtobMetP5a_0mM_FD_155451 | JGI IMG/M metagenome (GOLD analysis project Ga0210239, IMG submission 155451) | Chrysochromulina tobin associated microbial communities from unialgal haptophyte culture, Seattle, Washington, United States - P5a_0mM | ecosystem: Host-associated > Algae > Haptophytes >... | reverse complement strand
GGGGGGAGGAGGGAGGGGGTGGGGGGGGGAGGAGGGTGGAGGGAGGATGAGGAGCGGGGGAGAGGAGAGAGAGGCTATTAAGAGAAGAAGAGCGCCCTTCGTCAGCCCTCAGAGCTTCGTCAGCCCTCAGAGTGGCCATCCTGCGCACCTGCTTGCACGAGGCGCACGTCTGCCAGGCCCATCCGAGGAAGTCGTCATCCCAGTGTGCCGCGATCGCGTGCGCGAGCGCCGGCACGCCCGCGATCGCCGAGTCACGCAGCTGGAACAGCAGGCCTATGAAGTTGCCCTCTGCCGCGAGGGACGATTTGAACTCTCCTATCACCCCGAGGGCGGCGATGGCGCGGAGCACCTGCTGCTGCGCTTGCTTGGCCTCCGCGGGCGCATCGTACTCGAGAGGCGCCACGAGCGCGAGCACGAGGCCCGTGTGCTCGACAAAGGCAGTCGAAACTTGATAGCGCGTGTCTCGGTCTTCAGCTAGGCGGCATAGCACCGTGCATGCGCATAACACGGCGGCACCGCTGCTGATGCCTGCGCCGTCGTCGCTGCTGCAGCCACGGCGGCGGCGGCCGTGGCCGCCGCTGCGATCGGCGTCTCCGCCCTGCCCGCCGCTACCGGCGTCGTCACCGCCGCCACCGTCGTCGCCATCACCACGCTCGCCGAGGGCGAGCCGCAAGAGCACGGGAGCGACGCCCGCGTTGAGCAAGCTTTTGGCCGCCTCGTCCTCGGCGCAGAGCAGCTCGATCAAGGCGGCGGCGTGGCGCCGGAGTGACGCTGTGGACGACCGCAACAGCGCGACCAGCGGCGGCGCGACTCTCAGATCGTTCACCTCCATCGTCAGGTGGCCGGCGATCCGCTTGAGCGTGAGCAGCACGACGAGCACGAACGCCTTGTCGTTGGTCAGCTGCTCGTCGAGCCCCGCGACGAGCGCCGCGCCCGCTTCCTGTAGCAGCTGCCTGCACATGACGATGCTCACGCCCGCCGTGTCGTACAGCGCCCTGGCAGCCACGAGGCGCTCGTCGGAATCGCCATGCATGAACTGCACGATCGCCTGCTTGAGCTTTCGCGCGACGGCTGCGGCATCAGGAGAGCGAGGTAGAGCTGCCGACGGCCCTCCCGGCGGTGCTCCGTCCACTCTGATCAGGTTCGGCTCGTTTGGAGCGGCGGCCGCCATTCGTATCGTGAACCCGGCGTTGCAGACCCCTGTGCTCACAGACGCGGAGAGGCGTGAACAGCGGAACAGCTGCCTGCGGCTTGAGGGTGATTTCTGAGAACGTCTGTGCTTCGCAAGCGCAAGTAAGCGTTCACAGAGAGCGCTGAGCGTTGTACCGTACGTTACGCTACGACCTACGTCGAGTGTCTCTCAGATCGCTCCACGCGCATCTTGCCCCTCTCCTTGTCTGCGCCAACGCTCGCCATGCAACCTAGCCGCTCCTCTCTTTCCTCCCTAAACGATCATTCCAAGCGCCAGCCCTCGAACTCGCCCACTTTCTCGCCGCGCTCGAGCTGCAGTTTCAAGGCCGCGCCCGAGAGGCCGGCCATGCGCCGCGGCGGGCCGTTGATGGATCCTGCGATCACCAGCCGGCGTGACGACGTCCCGTCATCCTCGCGCACCTCGCCCTCGTACTTGACTTCCCGCTTCAATTTGTCCAGCAGCACGAAGCTCAGCTGCCACTTGCCACCTCGGCGTATCGCGTGCCAGCGGCTGCCCTTGCCGACGGCGGCGCTGCACGAGCAGCTCCTATCGTCGGCCAGCTCCACCCACATGCGGCTGCTCGAGCCCGGCTGCGTCGTGCGCAGCTCCCAAGGTCCAAGCAGTTCAGCCGGCCACTGCTCGAGCTGCTCCGTGGACTCGGGCATGCTGACGGAAAGATGCGCGACGGCAGCACGCGCTGGCAGGTGTACGAGTGGGCGCAACGGTAGCAGGCGCGTCGACGCGTCGACGGCGGCGATCGCCACGGTGCAAGGGAGCAGCAGGATCATCAACGAGAGCGTCCTCATGGCGCAATTGAGATCGTCAGAAGTGTGAAGACAAGTCAAGTCAAGTCAAGTCAAGACTTGACTTCGCCAGAACATCTGAATTTTCTTTTCATGGATGACGTCTTCGGCAAAACACCGAAGAGCACACCCTGACACTTTCCGCGAACACACGCTTCGCCTCGTTGCACAACAGTTTCTTCACACCTAATTCACCAGCTGCAGCTCATGACCTCACCCGCGCACCTCACACACCGCACCACACGTTCACCCGGGTCACGGTCCCTGCACACATGACCTGTGCCGGTCTACACGCTGATTGCATGCTGATTGCATGCTGATTGCATGCTGATTGCATGTTGGCAGCTGCACTCAGCCACGTCATGCTGCTGCCTTCTTCATGCCTTCTTCTTCTCCCTTACGGCTGCGTCGAGGAGCTCGAGACACTCGTCATGTTGTGTCGTCGGCCATGCAGAGAGAGAGCACGAGTGTGTCACGAGGTCGGCAGGCTTGCTACCGTCGTCTGCCTGCGCTTCGGGATCCGCGCCGAGCGCTAGCAGCTCACCCACACAGGCCGCGTGCCCATACGCGGCTGCCGAGTGCAGCGGCGTACGACCGTTGGAGCGGCGCGCGTGGATATCAGCGCCGAGCGAAGCGAGCAACTTGATGGTACTCGGGTGGCCGCACACAGCAGCTCCGTCGATGGGCGAAAGCTTCAGGCTATTCGTGCGCTGATTGAGCCACGCGCGCAGCTCAGGCGTGCCATGACCCACACGCTCACCCGCCTTCGCCACGAGGTAACATATGATCTTGTTGAAGCCATGGCGCGCCGCGCAGTGCAGTGTCGAGACACCGATCACATTAGCCATCATTGGGTCCATTCCGAGCACCTCCACAAAGTAGCGCAGCATGGGCAAGTTGCCCTCCTGCCACATGCAATCAGCATGCAATCAGCATTCAATCAGCATGCAATCAACCTTCAATCAGCATGCAATCACCTGCGATCAGCATGCAATCAGCACGCACTCAGTATGCAATCAAACTGCAATCAGAATGCAATAATCATGCAATCAGCCTGCAATCAGCCTGCAATCAACCTGCAATCAGCATGCAATCACCTGCGCAGGCCAATAGCATCCCGCCGCCTTCTCCACAGAGTGGTCAGGCCGCCACTTCATCCCCCAGCGCGCACAGTAGTGCTCGCAATCCTCCGCCGTGAGCTCCTCGAACGGCTTCGACCAGCCCAACGCCACAAAGTCAGGCTCGTCGACGCCCTCGGCGAAATACGCTTGCCGCAGGCTCCTATGGAAGTACCAGAGCGCAAAACTCGGATCTTGCCCAGTGATGCCGGCCATCATGCTCGACCAGAACGTGCCCATCCCTTCTATGTCGCGTGTGTCGTGCTCCTTGTCGCGCTGCCATAGGTCGCGCGCGATGCTCAAGCCCTCTACGTAGACCTCCGCAAGCACCTTGCGCAGGATGATCTTGTCGCACGGGATCGGTGCGAAGTTACCGTTGAGCGTTTGCACCTGGTGCTTCAACCGGCAGCACGAGAAGGCGCCTGTGAGCACCGAATTGCGCCGCTGCACGTGGACTGACATCCGGTCGACGCTGTCCGGGGTCACCGCCAACGGCCGAGCGCCTACTGGGTCGGTGAGCATGATAGGTCGGGCGTGCGTCGCCAAGTTGAGCAGCGCGATAGTGGTCTCCTCGAGCCGGCACCACCCGCGAGCGCTCCACGTGGCATACGAGCACAGCTCGCCGCTCTCGTGCTTGGCGCCCTGCGGCGTGCAGATCCAGAAGGTGGTGGCGTGGCGGATGTAAGAAGGGATGGAGCGAATGGCATCCGCCTGCTTGCTGATGGCCTCTTGGACAGCCGCGACATCCGAGAGGCCCACAGTCTGCGGCACAGACAGAAAGTCCATCCAAACCCAACTGTCCGCTACGTTGGCTTTGAAGGTCTCGTGTCTGAGGGCAAGGCGCCTCTCCACGTCCATCTCTGGACTGGCTCCCGCCTCACAGGCCGAGGAGCCAGTGCCGAGAGACGCACTCTCCGCGTTTGAACCAAACTTGTGGATGTCGCGTTGGTAGTTGTCATACCCTCGGCATAAGCTTTCCAGTCTTCATGACTCTTGAAGAGCCCTTTGCCTTCGTCGATAGCGATCCGGAAGGCGGCCTGCATCGTCGTGAGGTGATCGCCGTTGGGATCGGCGACTGTGTAGCCCAACCACTGATGAGACACAAACTGGATTTCCACGCCTGCATGCTTACCGTCGAAGTTGAGCGGCACCACGAGCCCGCGCTCGACCAGGCCGTTGTGCGCCTCCAGCATAGTGAGTTGCAAGAAGTCAGACATCTTCATGCAATGCATGGGGTACTTCATCTCCATGGCCTTGGACTGGCCGTCACACTCATATGCGCGCGCAAGAGCGCCATCCGCGTCGCCCTCAAAGCGCACCGCGGCCGGCGCAGAGTGACCTCCAGCAGCGTCAGCGTCGGCTGCGCGAGTGGACGCTGCCATCAAGTACGACTTCGACATGAAGCGGTGCTGCTGATTACTTGAGTCAAATTGCCGAAAACGATCACGCTCGTGGAAGCTCTCTAAAAACACTGTCAAGTTAAATGAAGGCGCCGTGCTCCCAGCACGGACTTGTGGTTAGACCGAATACGGTGACTGAACATGTAACACCGGTACGGTATTCGGCATCGTCTCCCAAGGCGCTTGATTCATTTCAAGCGCCGACGAGTACGCCCGCTTGTGACTCTAGCACCTTTCCCAGTGGTCGTGAACAGCGTGTGTCTTTCTCTCTTTCTCCTTTCGGCAAGTTCGCACCGTTTCAATGGTGTGCAAGCTGTGGCAGGAGACGATCACAGACAGCTCGACTCCTTATGCCATTGGATGGCGTCGTCAAGGCCTTTGAGGCCGCCGACGGTGCCAACCTAATTGGTTGGCAACGCTGGGTCAGCAAGGAGGACCGGCTATCTCAGACGCATCGGCCTTCGTACGCCACCTTTGCGAACCGCGAGCTGCTCGACTACCACATGTCGACCAAGTCGCTGTACCCGGACCCGTGCTATGCGCCCGCACCCAACCTGCAGAAAGGACGGTCGTGCAACGAGTGGGCATGCTTCGCAGGTCTCAAGGGCAACTCCGACCCGATAACCGGCTACAGCTCGAGATGGACAGAAGCACGCTCGAGGAGACCTGCACCTTTTCTGCACCTGCGCCAAGGCTCATGCTCAAAGCAGGCCTTCGCCGCGCATCGCCCGCTGGACGTCAAGCCAGTCGACCGCACCGTCCTCGAAGCGAAGCTGCGCAAGCCTGAGCCGCCGCCCGTCGTCGTGCCGCACGTGATGAGCATGCCGGAGCTGGCACCGGTGCGCAACGAGAGGATGGGCCGTCGGATGAACTCGCTCGGCCTAGACGCGAACGACTCGACCATCCATGAGATTGCGTTCAATTACAACTAGTAAACGCCATGCCAGCATCGCCGAAGCCGAAGCCGACGCGCCAGCGCACGATGTTAGTTGCCGGGATCGATCTCCCACGCGCGCGCGAAGGCGCAAGCACCATCACTATTGGGTTCTTAAATATATTCAAAAAAACTTCGCGGACGCGGTCGAAATTGCATGAGAGCTACTCTAACCTTCGTCTCCGGACTGCTCATTCGCGCGCGGCACCCCGGGCCGGGCCGCCGGCGCGCGCGGAGAGCGTATGTACATCGCGCCATGGCTGAGGCCCGGTCGGGCCAATGCTCTCCACGGGCTGTGACACGTGGTCAAGATTACAAAGGATACAGAGCCGGGGCTGGCTCAATATGTTACAAGCGGGCGAGCGTCGGCTCATGCCAGGTGCAGCGGGGCACCGGGCTTCATCACGTGCGTGAGGAAGCGGTCGGGGAAGCGGTCGGACCCGGGACGAGGAATGCCCTTGAGGCCGAGGCCGATGCACGCGTAGAGGCCGGCGAGGATGGAGACGGCGCGCTCGGGCAGACCGGGCAGCCACCGGCCGAGTCGCTTGCCGTTTCGAAGCCACAGAGCCATCACCACGACCAAGTTGACCCTCGCGAGGTCGTGCACGAGGTTGGGCGCACTCCTGAGCACGGCAAGCTTGACCACGCCCCAGCTGACAAGAGCGAGGCCGCCGACGGCCGGCTGCAGCGACAGATGCGCCTCCTTGCGCTTGTCTGCAGCCGCATCCTTTCGCTCGCGTCGAGAATCTTTCCTGGATACCCTCCATGACGGGTCAACGAGCGTGGCTAGGCCGCTCGTGGAAAGCGCCGCACCGGTACAGGCCACGACGGCACACGCGAGAGTTCCCTCCGTCGCAGATACGGCAGGGACAGAGAACAGGAGCAGCGAGACGACCGCCATCTGTGGCGTTGATTTCTGCATCGTACAAAAAGATGGACGGATTCACTTGTGATTCCGTTTGTAGACGTGTCATGCCGCCGTTTCCCTTCGTGTCAAGAATCCCGAGGGTTCGGTCCCCGGGGCTGTTGCAAACTGAGGCGGATCCCGTGCCAAGGGACTGTCGCTTTCGGTCGGAACCGCTGTACATGTACCAACGCACAGCGCGAACTAAACACGACGGCCTCGCAGTACTGCAATTTTGTGTGTTCTTGTCCTCTTGTCGTCGAGCTCGATGCTGTGAACATGAAACCGCGAAGTTCACTTGACTTGGCTTGACTTGTCTTGCTTGACCACGATGGGCAATCGACAGTCGGCGGCGTCGGAGAGCGCTGGCGCGTCGGCGCCGGCGCCGGGTGGATTCGGCGTGCGGGTGCGCCGCTCCCGCCGTGTACCAGCCACACCCATCAGCGCCACCCCCTCCCACTTGCCCAACGCACGCACACAGAGACTTGAACCCACTTTGCGCCGCGCCGCTGCCCCCAGGTCACGCCGGGCTTGCTGAATGCCACGGCGCCGCGAGAGGAGGCGCCGAGGTCGATGCAGGATTTGAACGAGCTGCTGCAGCAGGCCTACCAGAAGGGCGCCTACGACGCCATGCAGCAGCAGGTGTGTCCACGCCTCGAGGCCGCCGCGGAGCGGCACGCACACACGATGGCATGCTCTCTGACATGCTCCCGTCGCTCTGCGTGCGCAGGCGGTGCAGCAGTCGGGGGAGCGACAGGACAAGCTCGAGGAGCAGCAGCGTGCGAATGCACAGCAGGAGCGCGAGCTGCGCAAGCGCATCGAGGCGCTGCAGGCGCGCGAGTACCGCGCGCCAAAAATGGATATGATGTGCAAGGAGCAACGGCAGGCGGTGCTGCTGTGCTATCAGACGATGCGCGGTGCCCCCGCGGGCGAGAAGGTGTTCAAGTGCCAGGAGGCCGTCGACGACCTCGACAGGTGCGCCACGCTCGTACGGGAAGCGGCCATCTCCAAGATCGCGCAGTCGTGAGCCGGAGGCGCCGTCCCGGGCGTCGCCTGCATGCTTGCTTCGCAGCGTGGGTGCATCGGGCCGAGTGGGCGGCGGCCGGGTCCGCGGCGTTGCCAGGGCCCTCGCGCATCGACCCGAGAGGCGAGACCCGCGTATTATGTGGCTGGTGCGCGCGCGTGCGGCTTCGCGCTCGCTCCCGCCCGAGGCTCTGTCAGGCGTCAGAGGCTGCGCCTGCGGCGTGCCATCTACGCCTTAACCGCCCAATAAAAGCTTGCGCGCACGCGGCAGTTCTCCAGCTGCCTGTCATGCCCTTTGCCTGTTCTTTTATTTTTTACGAGCGGCACAGCCGGTTTGAAAACGTTAATTACGATGTAGAGTACCCGTCGGGGTCAAGCGGCGCGTATACACTTTCCAGTCGCGCGCATGCGGCGCCGCGAGGGCACTCCTGCCAACATCAGGGCTCTCTAACGGCCGCGGTTCCACGGAGGCCAGTTGAGACGACGCCCGTACCCCGACGGGCGAGCTTGCCCTCGGCGCGCACCGTCCATGCGCAATAGCCAAGGCGCCAAAGGCCCAGAAAAGCCGCTGCGCCTCTCAGCTGTTGTTGATCATGTACTTGGACGACTGCGCGGCGCGTGGGAAGCAATGGCGGGGTGAGCGTGGGTGTGCGCGATGGGAGGGTGGCGGGGCTCCTGCGCGAGGGCGCGCGATTGCGCGCACGTACCGATCGTGACGGGCCGGGTGCGCCATAGTTGGGCGTGTTGAGTTTCTCCCACAACGTCTCGCGCAGCTCTTTGCAGTCCTCAAAGTGGTTGGGTCCGGACTTCTCGTAGCAGGCCTTGAGCTTGGCCTGCATGATTTTGACCTTCTCCACGGCGATCAGGTACTCGCGCACCTGCGTGTCCACCTCCATGTGCACGGCAAAAGCATCCTTGGGCTCGCCCGTGAGCTCTGGCCGCGTGGGCGGGTACATGCCCGACATGGTGGCACAGCCTGCGGAGGCGTTTGGGGAGGCAACCGGGGTCACGGCCGTGGGGTGTGCTGCTCGCAGCGATGGCCGGGGACGCGAGTCACGACGCGCTTGACAGCGCAGGCACCCCACGCACTCCTGTGTTGTCTCTCGCAACTCTTGTGGATACGCAACTCACGGGGGATGCCCGGAACGGCGTTTTTCGCCGTGAACGGATGGACCATGAGGACAAATCGGCTCGACTGCGAGTGGTTTTTGAGCCACACCTATACAGTGCTGTGAGAGCTACACACAGCACAGTCTTCCTTGAGCACGGGACCCGCTAGGAATCCTACAGTACCCGGTATCCAATGCTCTCCGCGTGCTCCAAAAACGGCCATCTCCCCACAGCACCGTGACCACCTCTCCAACATCGTCAAAGGCCACACAGCCAAGAGGGGTCGACAGACTGCCGCTTAACTTCACTCGTAGATGAGGTTGAGGTGCCCCCACCCAAGCGACGCCTTATGCCGATCAAATAGGGCCTTCATCTCCATCAGATAGCGCTCGTGCAGCGCATCGATCTGCGCGGGCGTGGGCTCCTCCACCTTGTCGACCATAATCGGCTCGCCGATGAGCATCGTGATGTTTACGCGGCGCGGGATGGGCAGGTAGAAGCGGCCGAAGTAGAGAAAGATCGAGGCCTGTGCCTTGCGCGAGACGATCTCAAGAAGGCCCCAACGGTCAAAGACGGCCGTATAGGCGCGCGAGTTGCCGACGGAGTAGGCGGGCACGATGGGCGTGCCCGTGCGCAGCGCCAGCTTCGCGATCCCCTTGCGCTCCTTGAGCTTGACAACCTCGTCTCTCGCATTCGTCCGGAAAATGCCCGCGATGCCGTCGGGTACTAGGCCAACGCAGGTGCCGCGAGCGAGCGCCTTGGTGATGCTGCGCGCGCTCACGTCGATCATGCCGAACAGGCTCATGTAGCGCAGGAAGGGCGTCTTCTCCACTACGCTTGCGCCAGCTCCTACGAAATGGCGGCACGCGAAGGTGTTGATCGCCGGGATCGAGAGCACGTTCGCAAAGGGCAGCACGCCATGCGGAGGGCCGGCGCCGATCCACGCCGGCGCGGCCTCGGCCTTTTCGCGCGCGTCGCCTGACCACACGAAGCGGTACGTAAAATACTTGTACAGGGCGGTCGCAAAGATGGATTCGCGCGCAGCCTTCGAGCATTCCGGCAGCGGGTGCATGGCGAGCAGGGCAACCACAAGCACCCACGCGACAACCGATGTCCACGAGCCGAAGACCAGGCACAGGAACAGAGTCGGCAGCAGCAGCAGCGGCCCGCCCATGACGATGAGCAGCGTCCCGATCACGAGTGCTTCCTCGGCAAGCGAGATTGGCGCCTGCTGCGTGAGAGCGTTCTCGGCGAAGCCGCCTGGCGGTGACTCGATAACGTACTCCTTGCTAAGCAGCTTGCGATCGGCCTCGGGCAGCGAGAGGAGCTCCTTCGGCATGCGCCACAGCTCGCCCGCGTAGGAGCGATCGGCCGACGGCATCGCCGATTTTGTCAAGGCTGACCTTTAGGAGTGTCCTTGCGACGCATGTAGAAAACCCCCTCCACAGTACGCTATCGTGAAGTCGCAGGTTCAGTTATGGTCTCAAGTCTACTTCGCATTTGCATGCGGGGCGGCGCCTCTCAACACGTTGAGAGTCTCGTGTGTTGTGCCAGGCGAGCACAGCAAAGGCAATGTTTGGGTGCTGTGCCCATCGCGGTGGCAAACGCGCCGATAAGAATGTCTTCGTCAACATCTTCTTTGGTGGCGAGCGAGACTTACCTGCAACACCGATGGAAAAGCTGCCTGCGTCCGCTGTGGAGACCGAGTCGGAAAAGGAGAAATTGTTGCGTGAGAAGGAGTTGGAAAAGGAGAATTTGTTACCCGCCTTGGCCCGGTACCGCGCCGCCCAAGAAGCTGCGCAGAATGGAAGTGATGTTGCTGTAATTGAACTGCCGAGGCTACGTGAGTTGCACGCTGCTGACGGTGACACTACCAATCTGGGGTCTCCATACCGGAGCGCCGTCACCCCTTCACTGCCTCAGCCACTCTCGGACTTTGAGAGAAGCATGTACCGTATCGGCGGCGCCGAGGCGTTCGCCTCTGAAGTCGCCAGCACGGCGCGTGTGTGGCAGTCGACGGGGCGCCTGAGCGAAAACACCGTCTCTGGTGAGCCTGCTGCTCTGGACACTTACGGTGACGAGGATGGCAAGTTCGGCTCGGATGCACTGCATAGTTGGGCGCTCGCAGCGATCGACGCCGACGACGGCGACGACATCAACAGCGACTTCGTATCGACTCATTCACCGATACGCTCGCCGAAAGCGATACGCTCGCCGGACGGCGCTCGCCATGGCGCTCATGCACCGGTTGGCGCTCGTTCACCTCGTTCACCGGTGCGCTCACTGTCGCCGGCGCCTGCTGCAAGCTCAGCGGCGCCTGTGCACAAATCCTCGATGACGAAGAGGTTGTTTTCTCTGCTGCCGGGACGTCAGTCCAAGAAGGGCCCGATCAAGGTGAAGGTCGATGCCGAATTCTAGGCCTAGACTGTACATCTACATGTATGTACTATGTAGAAGCCGGCCTTAGGTCCTGGGTCGATGCCTTATGTCGCAGCCCATGTTCAAGGCAACGTCGGCACTTCGGACGCCTTGTATTCTGCTGTAGTCGGCGTCGTCTCGCTCTGGGTTCTAGCTTCTACGGCGTGGCCACGGCGTTCCCGGTAGAGCGCAGCACATTCGGGCGAGCAGAATTGCGAACTCGCCTAATCGAATGTCGTGTATCCGATCGGATGCCTCGGGCGGGAACGTGCGCTACGCATGAACACTAATCACTTTTGACTTTACAACTCTTTCGTCAGTTGGCGCATGCTACCTCCTTTGAGCGCCTTGCTCTTCGCCATCGCCTCCGCGCGATTCTTCGCCTTCTCCTCCTCTTCGATCTGCAAACGTTGCAGCTTCTCCTTCTTCTCCCTCTCAGCCGTGGCGTATGCTTCGAAGGCCTCCCGCTGCAGAGCACGATCCACCTCTGCCACCCAAGCGACAAGGAGCCCGCCATCCCCCCCGCTCTCAAAGGTGAGCATGAGACCACAGTGGGTCATGGCGCTCGACAGCAGGAAGTCAAGGGCGGCCTCGCTCGCCAAGCCCGCCTTCTGATCGACCCATATGTCGTACGCCACCTGCGCCGTCCACTCTTCGAGACTCGAACTGAGGGCGTCGACAAGCACCGCTTCGAGGGTTGCCTCGAGGATGCGCGTAGCCTGTTCTCGGGCGCGCTGGGCGGCCGCTTCCTCTTGCTCGCGCCGCAGGGCCTCCGCTTCCAAGTCCGCGTCGCGCCGTGCACATGCCTGCCGCGCAAGCAAGATCTCTAGGGGTAGGAGCCAATCGTTGCCGCATGGCGAGCGTCGCTCGGTGCGTAAGTAGGCGGCGGCGCTGCGGTCCGAGGCCCGAATGAGGAAATGAACATCGCTCAGGCTCATGTGCATGTGGTAAGGCTCACGCCGATCGCGGCCGTTGCGACTGCGGCTCACCAAGCCCGCGCTGCCACTCGTGCCACCGACGGCGACGCCGGCGCTGCCGCCATGTTTGTGCTGCAGTTGCCCCTTGGTCAATGCCATTGGCGTTGCCCTCGGCGAACGAGTTCGTGGGCTCTCGTGGCCACTCCCGCGCGCGTCATCGCCGCCGCTCCTCGAAGCCGGCGTGCTTCGCGATCGCACGCGGACTGGCTGGAAGCATCCTCGCAAGGCGAGCGCGGGTGGCAACGCACAATGCGGCTTTGGGCTGGTCGGTCGCCTTCGAGGAGAGTGATGGGACTCGGCGACGGATGGCTGCAGCGGTGGCCGTCGCCAGCCCTCGCGTGGAGGAAATGGCTCCTCTTCCCCGCCACGCTGCTTCCTAACCGATGGATGCGATGGCTGAAAGGGATTCTCTTGCCGCCTCGCTGCTGGTGTTGCTCTCGTTGGAGCCGAAGCTTGAGGCTGTGAGGCGGTCGGCGGTGGCATTGGAGGTGGTGGTGGTCGTGGTGGTGGTGGTGCCGGTGGCGGTCTAGTAGGTAATGGTGACGACAACGGTGCCAGCTGGGGCATGAATATGCCAAAGACACTACTCTCACAGTCCAATTTGCGTTTCTCGGTCTCACGCTGAACAATAGAAACGTTACGGGGTGCGATGAGGAACGCATGCATGCATGCAACTCGGCTGCACACGGTCTCCCTCATTTGTCGGAAAGCGACACGTTTCCCCAGCGGGGCTGGGCGCGCTTGTACACGTCACCTCTGGGCGTGAGCGCTTTGGCATGGCTGGACCGAGGCGCGGTGTTTCCCGCCGCTCCTCGAGGCCTCGGCCGCGTCTTTGTCCACGCGGCTCGTCTCTCACGCCATCACGGGCTCACAAATCGCCCTCCATCCGTTCGGGCAGGCGCAGCGCCGCCAAGTCGACGAGCGGTGCGATCGTCGGACGGCCGTGCGCGCACTGCAACGGCTGTTCACAGCGCGCGAGCTCCTCGAGCAGCGCCTGGCACTGCGTCACGCTCAAGGTATCGCCGAACATGATGGCGCGCCGGCACGCCTTGGAGGCTAACACGCGGAGCACTGCCGGGGGCGCGAGTGTGCTGCCGCCCGCGGTGTCCTCGAGAGCCTGCGCGTACTCGAGCATCGCCCTTTCGCCCAAGTCGACAGACTGAAGCTGTGGCATGGCGTCGAGCATGAGCGTGCGCGCGTCCATTCCTTCTTCTCGCAGCCGCCATCCCCACTCGGCGAGTCGCGCGCGGTGGCGGCGCAGCGTGGCGTGCTCATGCGGAGTGAGCACGAGCCTAGCGGGAGGTCGCAGCGCGCGTTCCCCCACACTCCCAGCGAGGGGCCGGCCGCACGGCTGCACCGTCGCCCGTAGCAAGGCCTCCAACTGCACTCGTTCATCCGCCGCGTGCTGGTCGATGGCGTATAGGGCGTGGTCGGCGGTCGCGAGGATGAACTTTCGCTCGAGTTGAGCGAAAGCGATCAGCCGTTCAAGGCGCGCGGTGCTCACGACGGCGGCTGACATCGGGGCGCCCGGAAGGGCGCTCGCAGGCCCAGCCTGAGTGCGCGTGTCGGCCTCTGCTTCCCACGGGAGCTGGGGGTCGAACATGCTTCCGAAGGCGAGCGCGCTCCTTGCGGACTCGGATCCCTCTCCTACCGGTACCGTGTTGAGCCGTTGGCGCGGCGCAATGGTGGCGAGAGGCGCGAACGGACGTTTGGGAGCCTTCAGAGGCGCCGTGATGGGCGCCAGGGGTGCCATGAGCCCGAGCTGCGAGGCGAGCGATGACGGTGGCATTCGCGCTGCCTCGCTGCTGCCTGCGGCCCCGCCCCCCTCGCTGCTGCCGGTTGCCGCGCTCGCACTGCGACTGCCCCCGCTGCTGCGGCTGCCCGTCCCGCTGCCCTTGGTGCCCTTGGTGCCCGCGGTCGCGGAGGCGGAGCCGCTGCGTGCGCCGCCCCCTCCGCCGCTTCGGCGGCTACTCGTGGGCAGGCATGCCTCGATCAGGCGCGACGCAGCGTGCGTGGAGAGGGCAGGCTCGCAGTGCATGCTCACGAAGCGGGTGATGGCCTGGACGAGTGTGAGCGATGCGGTCAGGCCGCCGTCGATAAAGGTCGCGTCCGACTTGTCGGGCTCGAGCGTCAAGTCGAAGCACGAGGGTGGGCAGCGCAGGAAGAGGACGAAGGCTGCATGCGGCACGCTGGTCGGCGCCTGCGCCGAGCCACCGGCCGTTGGAGCCGACGCTGCGGTGAGTGCAAGGGCGACCTTGGTCAGGGCGGCTTCGAGAAGCTGGTGAAGCTCGGTGCGTGGGCTGAGCGGCCGCTGGTTGAGGAATAGGTGCTGGCATTCGCGGCTGCGGTGGCCGGCTGGCGGGACGGCCGCGAAGCCTTCGAGCGAGAAGCCCGCGTGCATGAAAGCCAAGGGCACCATCGGTGGGGGCTCGAGCTCGCCGAGGCTGGCGCGCAGGCTGCTGAGAGGCGACGAGGTGATGGACGTGCGCAAGACGGTGAGGTTGCACCCGAGGTCGTGCAGCCGGAGAGCCACCGCCGGGTGCGCGATGGCGAGCGCCATCAGGCGCGAGCGGGCCTGCTCCACCTCGGCCGCCGCGGCCCCGGGTCGCTGATGCTGCTTTCGCGAGACGGATCGGTTGGCGAAGAGATCTCTCGCCGTGACTGTGGTGCCCACCGCTCGCACCTCATGTGCCGGGCCAACGGACTGCCGCAGACCGAAACGCAGCACGGCGGCGTGGGTCGAGGATGGCGCCGCGGCTGCGCATGAGATGATCTCGAGCACACTGACAGTCCCAAGGATGTGAAGCGCCTCTCCGCGAAAGCCAAAGGTTCGAAATGCCTCACCCGAATCGAGATCAGCAAGCGAGGCCAGCTTAGAGGTCACATGCCGGTCGCCGATCATGCGTAGCCCGTCGAGGTCGATGCCACAGCCGTTGTCACGGACCTGGATGTAGCAACCGAGCACGTCGACCGAGACGCTCACTTCACTCGCGCCAGCATCGAGGGCGTTGAGCACGAGCTCCTCAGCAATCGCAGCGATCGACGGCAGCGCACAGGCCGAGCGCACCAGCGTGGCCTCGCGCAATGGCAGCCGGCGGATGGCCGGGTTCGCCAGCTCAGTCTCCATATTCCTATGTGTCGCGGCCTCCAATGCATGCAAAAAAAGGGTTTGGTGCGCCTTTTCCGTAATCCGATGCAGACGATCTCCTGCAAGTGCCTTTTGTTCGCACATGCATGCAAGATTCGTTTACTCTCGGGCGAATTATATCATCAGAACTGCACAAGCAACGTGTTTGACGCTGTGGGTCGCCACATGGACTCTCGCTTTTCGACCCTTTGGCCACTAGCAGCCAACAACGATGCGAAGGAGCAGCCTCCTCTGATAAGCCGCACGTTGCGACAATGCCACGGCCGCCGTGATCATCTGCATATCGTCACCTTTGCGGACAAGGTTCCACTCGCGCCCACGCTCCCATTCGCTCGCACAGCCTCCGCGCATGGCTACACAGTGCGCACCTTGCACATCAAGAATGAGAGCACAGCGCTCGCCTCGAAGCCGCTGCTCCTTCAACGCCACCTCGATGGGCAGTGCCCGGAGGCGATCGTCATGGTGGTCGATGCGTACGACACGTTTGTCGCTCAGCCAAGCGACGTTGCGCTGTCGCGCTTCTTGGCGACGAAGGCACGAATTTGCTTCGCCGCGGAACCCAACTTCTCCGACCAACCGACGGCGGACAGGCGCTTCTGGGAGATGGCCGCCACTCAAGCGGTCGGTGACGATGAGCAGCATCGATACCTTAACACCGGAGGGATCATCGGCTTTGCTGCTGATCTGGCCGTGCTTGTGCGTGCGGCGGTCGATGCTGCACCAGTCCGCGACCAGCTCTGCGGCCAGCCAGTCCGTCGTCGTTGCAGCGACCAGTGGCTCTTCAGCTTCGTCTTGGCGCGTAACTTGACGCGCTTCGGCGTGGTGCTGGACTACCAGTCCACACTCTTTTATACCGCGGCAGGACCCGACTGGAGCCTGGCTGCAGCCAAGCGCCGCATCCGCTCGGCGAAGCCCGTGATCGTTCACATGCCGTGGTCGTCCTCGCGCGGGCACCAGAGCCTCGCCCCGCCGCAGATCACCAACACATGGGCCGCCCTCGTGGCGGACGTGGTCGATGGCCAGCCGTGGCCTGAGTCGAACGCCACCATGTGTACGGACGAGGCTCTTCGGTGCGCTCGTGCCAAGACGGTGCTGAGCCATCTGCTCGTGGGCCTCGAACGACTTGCGGTCCCTGCCGCCCTCGCTGAGGCTCAAACCGCCAGCGACGACCCCATCGTGTGCGTGCCCTTCCGCGCCTGCGATCCCCGCCTCGTCGGCGCCCAGCACGGCCCTCAGCATGGCCTCGAGGGCACGCCTACCAGCAGATACCCGGCAGAGGGCGAGGATGGCCACGTACTCTGCCATCCGCTCACCACGTGGAGCGCCAACCCGTGCAGCCACGGCATGCAGATGGCGCACCCAAAGATTGGCAAGGCCGCCGCACCATGCACCTCGTACGAGCCAGGCACAGAGCCAGGCACTCTGTACGAGCTCTGTGGGCAGAACACCTCGTCGGCGTTTTGGTCGGCACTAGCCCTCGCACAGCGGTCCAAGGCGCTCGTCTCTGCGGTGGCTCGGGGAGCGTCGGCCTCCGCATCAGCCAAGGATCGTACGCCAAGTGCATCCTTGAGCCCAAGCAGAGAGCGTGCGCGTCGGGACTTTCTCGAGGGTGAGCGTCTCGTGTTGGGTTGCGCTGGCACGGGGGAGTCGCACTTTCGTGACGTGTGCAGGGCGTTCTGGGCTTCGTTGCCTCCGTGCAACACGCATGGTAAGCTGAGATTGTGGTGTCGATAGAGCGATTAGCGCATTAGCCTTTACGCGATAGAGCGACCGCGCGGACGCGTTAACGGTAGGACAACAAGTGTACGTGGGCGCTCTACCCTACTGCAACAACGTGACGTTCGGAACGTGCCGCCCTTGGACTGGACCGCTACCCCTAGACGCCTGGGTTGTGGGTACGCTTCTACCCAGGCAACGAGGCACACGGACAAGCCCAGCCGCGTGCCGGCATGCGGCAACTAACGGTCACGGGCCAGTACGATCTCTCGGTACGCTGTACCGTGTACGATCTCTCAGAGCATCTCGGAGGTTATCTCGGTACGTTGTACGATCTCTCAGAGCATCTCGGAGGACGCCGCGTCCGTGGTCTGATCGGACCGGCGCGTGTCGAGCCACCTGTAGCAGCGCTCCAGACAACATTGGTACCCCGCCGCCACCAATTTTGTATCCCATGCGTGCGCCTCAGAGGTGTGCCCACGCCCACGCACGGTTACGCACGGTGTCACAGCACCTCTCGCGCGCACCTGTATTCGCACGCACTAGCTCGCACGCCAGTCCGCACCGCCACCGCGCCCGTTACGGCGCCTCCCAAACGACGACGTGCTCACAGAGTGTTCACAAAGTGTTCACAGGACGACGCACGCGGCGGTCGTTGTCTGTGGTTTTGGCGGCTGCGACGGCGAGCGATTCGATCGCGAGAGGATCAGAAGAGGCGAGGGGCGGCGAGGTTGAGGCGAAGGCGAGGGGCGGCGAGGGTTGTGAGGGCGGTGAGGGCCGGCGAGTCGCGCAGAGCGCAGCGGTTCAGTGTGAGGAGGTGCCGCGATGGCGTGGCTTGAGGCGCCGTGGTGGGCGCACCTTGGCTCGGACCACCTGGATCCAAGTGGCCACGGCAGGCCCCGCCTCCTCCATGTCTATTACCTCGTTCTTCACCCCATCCTTGAACCCATCACATCGCTCGAGGATGAAGTCCACGTCGGAATCTTCGACCGTGATCCCACGAAGCTCTGGGAACTCATTGACGACCAGGGTCAAAAAGACCTTGATCTCTCCCCCCCTTTCGAGGGTACGTGAGTCGTTGGCGTCTGCTTGCCGGAACAGCCGCTCGATCATCTCCTCGTGCTTGAGCCACGCTCGGTACCGCTTCATGGCAGTCAGCGCATTCTCGCGGCTGACACCCAATCCCTCGGGACCCTCCTCGCCGTAATTCTTGAGCATGCGATCGAGCAGCTTTTCCAGACCGGCTTCACTCACCAAAGTTAGTTGCCCCTTCTCCTGCTCGATGGCCATCAGCATCGCACGCAGCTCCTCCTTCTCGATCAACCCTGACTTGCTTGTGTCATACTTCTCAAACAGTCTGTCCGTCTCCTGGTCAAGCTGGTGCTCTCTAGCTGCCCTTTCCCTTTTCTTCTTCGCGCGCGCGGCGGCCATGGCTGCTCCATTGGCCATCTAGTCCAGGGGAGCCTCTCTGTTCTCTTCGCCCTGAGGAGCTGCCGCCTCTCCTTCCAATAGAGGGAGAGGCCACACGCGAACGGCTCGGCGGTTCACAAAAAACCCAAGCCGCTTGAAACGGAGGTCTCGGAAATCGGAAAATTTAGTGAACGGACATTTTGAAACTCAAATGGTCCCCTGCATGCTCGAGTACCGGTACCTTTAACGATTTCAAGCGCGAGTCGGCAAATATGACAACACGGAGGAAAGAAAGGAACAGTCCGCGATCTCTCAAGCAAAGTTGAACCATCCAGTGGCGATTCGCTTCTCCTGGGTGGGCGACGGTATGCCCCGGTGGAAGAAGGTCCAGTCGGCGGGCCATATGACTGTCAGCCCCTTAACGGGCTGGACGGTAATGTTCTGGTGGACGAACTGCGTCCCGCCAGCGTCGTTCACAGTGTTGAGGTAAGTCATGAACACGAGGTGCCGAGACGCGCCCGGCTCGACGCGATCGACGCGTTCGGTGTGATAGACCTTGTACCCCCCCCCCGGCGGGTAGTATTGGAAATTGGTGGGAGACGAGAGGCCCCACTCACCCACTCTGGCTGCGTAGGGGTACTGCTCCACGTAGCGGCTGGTGACCCGCTTGAGGGCGGCCACGTATCGCTGCCACGCCGGCCGTGGGTCGTCAGGAAAGAATTTGATCTCAATCGAATCTTTGCTGTTCTTGTCCAGCACCTGGCCATTGTTGCGGCCGACGACGCCCGCCTTGTGCGATGCCTTATCGGCCTCAAATGCGGCCACAAGGTCATCGCACACAGATTCATCCTCGATCATGAAGGTGCCGAGAAAGAGCGACGATTGGCCCGGCTCAATAGGCAGTGGATAGTCAGACACGACAAACTGCTCGTTGTCATAAGGACTGGGTACTGCTGGCCCTGAGGACCGTTTGACGGCCACAGCAGCTGGCGGCGGTGCACCAAATCCGCCACCACCTGACCTTGACTTGGGGGCCTTTGCGAGCGCTACGGGAGACGCACTCCGTGAGCAGCGATCAGCCGAGTGTAGAAAAGACGTTGACGTGAAGGCCATCGTCTTGGTGGCAGCGGCCACCAAAACGATGGCTGCCATCGTGGCGTTTTCTCGAGATGGGAGGAGGCAGACACGTGATGAGCGGCGCGGCTCCACACACCATGGGTAGGGAGGGCGAGCTTGACCGAGGTTCAACCTCCGACCTTCATGGTCCTCTGTTCACACCTACGCAGCCAAGTTTTGTAGTCCTCTTGGCTAGACGCACGACCGCCGTCTGGAGACACTCGCGTAAGGCGCAGACAGTGATCTGTGACAGACACAAGAACATCTTCGATCTTCATCTTTGAAGTTTGATCTCGTCACTCGTGATGTTGTATTCTCAGCACTCAGGGTCCATGAATGTTACGCACGGCCCCACGAGCACGCACGCCAAGCGAGATTTAGAGTTGCGGATCTGGAGATAATGGATGTGTGTGATAACACGTCTGTATTTCCGCATGTTTATACACTGCTGCTACTACAGTCTGCAGCCACGCGACGTAGCGCCTGGAATCAGAAAATGTACACTGAGTCTGAGAGCGAGACGCTGTGTATCACACACAAAGATCGTACAGCGCGAAGCCTGGGCGGCGCGACGGGGGGGGTCTGACAGCGTCTGACAGTCCCTGGACTCCCTCAGTTGAGCTCGAGGGGGATGTCCTGGAGCACGAGATCGGATCTCAGTTGAGCTCGAGGGGGATGTCCTGGAGCACGAGATCGGAGGCGAGCGAGTCACGAAAGGATTCCTCCGCCGCCAGCCGCTCCAGATCCATCTCGGCGCCGAGCGCCGCCGACGGCGCCGTCGTGGGCGCGGGCGGCGCGAGCGCGCCCGGTCGGGTGACGGTTCGCTCAGCGCGGCGCTCGCGGGCGGTGAGGGGCATGTTGCCTCGCGAGAAGACGTCGTGCAGGATGCCGAACTGCACATCGGCGTGCAGCGCGAGCGCCGTGATGAGCACCATCGCCACGCGCCCTATAAGGAGACCTAAAAAGGCCGGTGAGGAGCAGCCCACGAGCGCCGTGCTGAGCGCCTTCTCGACCTCGAGAGCGCACAAAAGTTTCTCCCACGCATCGGCGATGCGCAATGGCACGGGCGGCGCGGCCGCAGCGAAGCCCACCCAAAAATCTCTGGACACGCTCGCCCACGCATCGTCCGTAGGCGACGAGCCGGTACCGGTACTCGTCGCGTCGTCCGCGGCGATGCCGGTAGGCGTCGCGTCGGGCGGCCGCGCAGCGACGCCCGGCACGGCGCGGATGAGGGCCGAGGTCGCCGTGTGTAACGTCCAAGCCTCGACAAGCGCCACCGCCCCCCCTTGGAGTGCCCATGCCATCGAGGGCAGGGGCCGCGAGAGGCTCGAGAGGGGCTCCGCCGCCAGGCTCACCTCGCCGAGGAGCGAGAGTGCGCACCTGTGGGGAAGAGGGGAGCGGGCGCCGTGGTGAGCACGTGTATGCAGGGCGTTCCCCTCGCCGAGGAGCGAGCGCGCCGTCGTGAGCGCGCCGTCGTGAGCGCGCACCAGTTGGCGAGCGCGAGCGACGCGACGCTTCCATGCTTCTTCTCAGCCTCCAGGAGCCAGTTGAGGGCGTCCTCGGCCCGGCGCGAGCCGACGAGATTCCATGGATAGGGGACGGGCGTGGGCGCCGCCGCGAGCGCCTCGGCCGCCTCGCCCCATTCACGTTCACAGTCGGCCGCCTCGCCCCAGGCGTACGTCGTCCTACCGGTCGCTACCCAGGCGTAGGAGTTGAGCGCCGTCGTGGCGAGCGGCATCAGGACGTCTCCGTTGCGCAGCTTGTACTCGCGCCGTACCTAATTTGGGAGAGCGGGGCGCCGTGGTGAGCGCGTGCATGCTAGGCAGCTTGTACTCGCGCCGTACCGTGCGCCCGTTGACGCGCGCCGTCGTGGCAGCTGCCTCATGGGGCAGTCCCCGCAGCTTGAGAGCGTCGAGGGCGACCTGCAGGTCGGCACCCGCGCGCAGCGAAAGCACAGTACCGCTGTTGGTGGTCACATACACCCGTTGCTTGCGCAGCTGGCTCTGGACGGCATCGAGCACCGGCTGTGAACGACGCGCCGCAGTCACCGCCAACGGCTCCTTGACACGACTCCCCTGGAGGTCGCCCGCGACGGCGCCCGGCGCACCACTCGGTGTGCTGCCCCCGGTCGCAGCGGCCGCGGCCGTTGCAGGTGAGGGCTGCGCCGCGTCCATCAGGCGCTGAAACGGCAGCTTCTCTCCCGTGAATCGCAATCTCGCGACGCTCGGCAGACCGTCCGAGGCGCCCGCGACGGCGCGCCCGCCGAGGCGCGCGCCGCTGACGCGCGGGGCCGCGGAGGGGGCGCCGTCGCGGGCGCCGCTGACGCGCGGGGCAGCGGAGGGGGCGGGGCGGGAGGGGAGCGGCGGGGGGCTCGTCGCGCGCGCCGTCTCGGGCGGCGGAATGGACGGCGCGCCGCCGCTGCCGTTGCTCGATGGCGGCGCCCGAGACGGCGCCGCCCGGCTTGCCTCGGGGGATGCGTCGCGGCCGGCAGCGGCTGCGATGTTCGATGGCGGGCGGATCGCATCTGCATCCGTCGCCTTCACACCCGTCGCCTTCACACCCCCGAGAGCGTCGTGTTGGGCTGCCTGGGCCTCGGCTGCGGCGGCCGCCGGCCCCTCGATGACCTCAGGAGCGTCGTGTTGGGCGGACTCGATGACCTCGGAAGCGTCTGCGTACGCCGCCTCCAAGGCCTCCGTTTTCGATGACCTCTGGAGCGCCGTCGTGGGCGCATCCGCGGCCTCCGCGGCCTCCGCGTTGGCCGCCCAGGAGGAGGCACGTCGGCGCTCGGCATGGCGCTCGGCCTGCGTCGCCACGGCGGTTGCCGTGTACACAGTCTGATCGAGCCCAAGATCATACCAATCAGCATACAATGAGCATACAATGAGCATACAATGAGCATACAATCAGCATGCAATCAGCATGCAATCAGCTTGCACCTGATCGAGCCCAAGATCATACCAATCGTCCGCCGGCCGCCCGTCCTCGCACTTGAAGAGCCAGTGGGCCGCGTACCCATACTCGGCATACCGGTGCATCTCGGCTGTGCGCACCTGGGTAGCGTTGGGGTTAGGGTCAGGGTCAGGGTTAGGGTTAGGGTTAGGGGTTGGGGTTAGGGTTCGGGGTTGGGGTTAGGGGTAGGGTTCGGGGTTGGGGTTGGAGTTGGGATAGGGTTCGTTTTAGGGATATCGGTCCATCTCGGCCCGTGCACACCTGAAGCTCGGCGCGCATGCTCGACTCGACGCTTGTCTCGAGCACCACGGTCGAGTGGAGCGACTGGTAGCCGTTGGGCTTGGGCGTGGTGACATAGTCTTTGAGGCGCCGCCCGACCGCCTGTGGGAAATGCGCGTGGGTCACCTCAAGGACGCGGTAGCAGAGCATGCACTGCCGTTGCCGGTGCAGCCCGAGCGGCAGCTTCTTGGTGACTGTCGGCTTGAAGATCACCCGCAGGCCGAGCAGGTCGTCGAGGGCATCCAGCTCGACCGCCTTGCGCTGCATCTTCGTGTATGCCGAGTACGCGGCCTTCGTGCGCGCCTGCACCCGCACCCAGTCCGTGTGCTTGGCTAGGATCGGGTCGGCCAAGAGGGCCGCGCGCAGACGGAAGGCGACCGCCTGCAGCGTGGGCGCATGGGCCTGGTGCACCTTGTCGATCTGCGCGGGGAGATGGCGAGATCGAGGTGAGATCGCGACAGAGTCAGGGCACGAGGGCGCTCACTAGGGCGCGCGATCTCCTCGTACGAGATATGCTCCTAGTCATCAACGGCGATCCGTGGCACTCTATGTGGCACTCTATGCGGCACTCTATGTGGCACTCTATGGGGCACTCTATGGGGCATGGCACTCACCTCAGACGAGATGCGCTCAAAGTCACGCGGCTTCGTGAGCGCGAAGCAGCGCTGCTCGAGCTCGCCCTTGAAGTACCACATGCCGAGCCGGTGCGCGAGCGGCACGAAGACTTGCAAGGTCTGCTGCGCGAAGCGGCTGCTCGAGCCGCTGCTGTCGCGCGCCTCCGTGTCGGGCGGCGCAGCGCGCGTGACCAACGCCCCCTGGGCCGCTTCCAACTCCTCAGCGAGCATCTCCTGCTGCGCCTGGCGCTGTGCCGACGCCTGGAGTTCCCGCGCCGAGATTGGGGAGGCAATTAGGGGTCATCAGAGGTCATCAAGAGGCAATCATGGCTCATCAGTGTACCTGGAGCTCACGCGCCGAGACGAGGCGTGACGCGAGCGAGAGCACGACGCCGCGCCAGTCATCGCAGCCGGCGAGGACGATCTGGCAGCGGTGCTCGAGCTGCTCCGAGTCGTGCGCGGGCGCGTCCTGCAGCAGGTTCGATAGCTCCCACACCTGCGCCACGTCACGCACCGCCGCGGCCACCGCACTCCCCAGGATCTCGTCGAGCTGCACGTAAGTGAGCCCCGTGTCCTCACACACGCCGGCGAGGAGCGCGGCGAGGACGGCCTCGGCTTCCATCTGCTGCTCGGCGAGCACGCGCGCCACCGCCACCGCATGCGCGAGCCGCTTGGCGCTCCGCTGCTCGGTGCTCCACGCGCGGCTCTGGTAAGCAATCTCCACCGCCAGGCGCAGCCGGGGCTCCTCCTCCCTGCCGAGGTAGGCGGTCTCGCGCACGAGCGTGTCCTGCACGCGCTGCATCTCCTGCAGCTCCGCCTCGTTGAGGCACCAGCCGTACGACGCCGAGAGCCCCGCCCAGGCCGACCAAGGCGAGCGCGCCGTCCGCGCCGCCGCCGCCGACGGCTCGCCCCACGTGTACGTCGTCGTCGCCACCGCGGTCGGCGGGCGCTGGGGCAGCGGCGCGAGGGCGAGCACGGGCGGCATGCGTGACGCCGGGGCAGCCGGGCGCGCCACTCGCGCGACGTACCCCACGGCCACCGCAATTGCGATGAGGGGCGTCATGCTGCAGAAGTCGCCAAGTTGGATGGATTTCTCCGCCCACAGATGCCGAGAACGGAGTTTGCCCAGTGTGAAAAGACGCGTCTTCACAGGAGGCTCACCTACATTTTCGAGAACGGCAGTCAGAGCCGCCGTGGCGCTTTATGCGGGAGCGTCTTCACGGCGCCACGCGCCGTCACAGTTCCACATGACTCCAGACAGACCCCGAATACAATTGAGCCCGAATAAATGTGAAACCCCTCTCATGCTCTCGACGGCAAGCACTCAGCACATATCGTATATCGAACATCTTGGCCTGACTCACTCATCCCCACACGTCACGATGAGGCTGATGGTGGCTGACGAGCTTGTCGTCGTCGTCATCATCATCATCCTCAGTGAGGAGCTCGACAATGCAGACCTCGTCGGCGGAGATCGCGCCCGCTGCGTACGCGTCTGCAGCATGCTTCAGACTCGAGCGCCCATTGCGCCGACGCTCGTCGTCGTCTGATTGCGTCTGATTGCCGTTTGCGTCTGATTGCTCTGATTGCGTCTGATTGCGTCTGATTGCGTCTGATTGCGTCTGCTTGACGTCGTCCACCGCCGCTGGCTGTCGGCCATCGCCGTCCCCGTCGGCGGCTGGCGCGCGCGCTAGCTCGGCGGCGCAACGCGCGCGACGGGACTGCGCAGCTTCAGCGTGACGATCGAAATGTGAAGAGCCGTCTTGAATGCTCGGTACGGCGCCCGGAGAGCGACCCATCGCGGTCCTTCTCTTCGACAATCGCGGTCCTTCTCCTCGACCAAGCGGGGTCAAAAGCTGGGCCATGTTCTCATACTCATCGCAGTCCAAGGTCCAAGGCCCACTCACCTTCTCCTCGTCTGCAGGCGGCGGGCGCGGCGGCGCGTTATCGCCTCGGTCACCGCGTGTCTGCGTGACATCCGCGGAGCGCTCAGTGTAAGTCTTTTCATCCTTGGGCGGCACAGCGCTTGCGCCCGGCACAGCGCCTGCGCCCCGTGTGGCGACGGTGGCCACACGCACGATCTGCCCATTCTTCTCGCGCCACAGCCGCGAGTGATGGATCAAACCGGCGATCCAGCGGTTGCGGTCGGCCAGGCTGTCGGCGCGCACGGTGAGGTGCACCGGCGGGCACGAGATGATGAAGCAGAAGCCACCCCAGCTGAAATCTCCTTCGACCGGCGTCACCTTCGCCACGTCGCACAGCGGCAGCTCCACTTTGGGACGAGCCACCTCATTCTTGGCATACGAAAACGTGCCACAAGCGTTGATGGAGAAGTAGCGCTTCGCCCACTGACCACCGAGCCGGTTCGCGTGCTGGTGGCGTTTGTCGAGCCAGCCGTGCGATGCGTACCCAGCAGTCCATTCGGTTCCGTCAAGCTTGAAGCTGAGATCGCGGATGATACGCTGCACCTGCCCCGGGTCATACACGACGTACTCGTGGCCGCTCGAAACGGCCCGGGCGATGCATACGGAATCAAAGCCCATGGACTTGAGCTTCTGCAGCGTCATGTTGGGGTCCCCGGCGGCATCAAGGGTGTGGATCTTACCTAGGGCAACCGTCGCCTCCAGGATCACGCCTTTCTTGTGCGCCTTGTGGCCCGTGAGCTCTGGAGTCGTGGCAAAGTAGATGCCACCCCCAGCCAGCCCACCAGATCCTGGCTTCATACGCTGCGTGCGAAGGATGACTTCGGCCGTCTCAGCGTCGGTTTGGTGGTAGAGCTTCGACATGCTCAGGCAAGCGTTCGCGGGTGGGCTCCTGGAGGCACGGCGAGCGACCCTGTGCGCGAAATAGCGAGCGCGCGAAAAGAACGCGAGCGCGCGCCGTTCTCAACTTTCTCTCTGAGCCGCTCGACAGCGTCGGCGCGTATCCAGTATTCCAGCTTGTAACGGAAGGTCGTTCACAGGGCACGAGGCCACTGCTTGCTTTAGCCTATACTAAACCGAGAATGAACCGCTAAGGTGTACTCGTGTACATGTAGCCGCCGTGGGCAAAGAATGTGAAACCCCTCTCTTCTGTCCTCTCGACGGCAAGCACTCAGCGCATATCGTATATCGAGCACCTTGGCCTGTCTCACTCATCCCACACGTCACGATGAGGCTGTGGTGGCTGACGAGCTTGCTCCCATACCCGGGTAGACCCACATCTGCAACGTCTTGATTCCTTACGAAATGGTACACAGTGCTGCAGCAACCAGGGTACCCGCGGCGACTTCTCCGGCGGAGGGTCCTTTCCGCCTCGCTACGTGGTCGCCACCACCACTTGGGCAGCCGGCCGGATTGCGGTCGGCCGGCTTTCTCGTGCTGGAAAGACTTGCAGCGTACTGCACCCTTTGACCCCGTGTACCCAAACGCCGTTACATGTAGTTTCGGGCTCGCTATGGAGCGGCGCTCGATTGCTTGCTGCAGGCGGTTTCGGCTGATACGCAGAGTCGCCCTGGAGTCTTTTTCTTTGCCGCGCCCGCCTCCTTCCCTGCTTTCTTCGTAGCGGAGGTAGCCGCTTTCTCTGCCTTCGTTTTTGCTTTGGCTTCATCCCTTGCCTCGGCTTCCTTCAAGTCATCCAAGAAGTCCGACCCGTCAGTCCGGGCGGTGCTCTTTGTACTCGAGGGCTGTGAGGATGGCGGTGTGGGCTTCAGCTTGGAAGCCGAGTTGAGGCCTTGTGCCATGTCCGTGAGCTCAGGAGTCGTGGCAAAGTAGATGCCACCCCCAGCCAGCCCACCAGATCCTGCTGGCTTCATACGCTGCGTGCGAAGGATGACTTCGGCCGTCTCAGCGTCGGTTTGGTGGTAGAGCTTCGACATGCTCAGGCAAGCGGTGCGCTGGTGGGCTCATGGAGGCACGAAGCGAGCGACCGCCCTGGTGCGCGAAAAGCGATCGTTTGCCGACCTAAAAGAACGCGAGCGCGACGTTCCACAACTTTCTCTCGAGGACTCTGAGCCGCTCGACAGCGTCGGCGCGTATGCAGCATTCCAGCTTGTAACGGAAGGTCGTTGCCAGGGCACGTGAGGCCTCTGCTGGCGTTTCTAAACCGTGTAGGTGACCCGGTAAGTGGAGGTGTAGCGCCGGGCAATGGCCCAATGTACAATAATATCCAATGCATCTTTCTATCTATATATATAGAGGTTTGTTAGAGGGTGGGCGTGCAACGGGGTCTATACGCTCATCCTTGAAACCCCCCCACCGGTTCGTACGACACATTCGGCCGTGATTTTTCCTTAGTACAGCCCTCTCCATGCGCGCGCCCTCCGTTCTGGCTCGCAGGCCGGGGGTGCTGCCTGCGGTGCTCGTACAGGGCAGCACACGTGGCGGCGGCCACATTCATCGACCTCGCAAACCCGGGCATCGGGATGTAGATGATCGCGTCGAGGTCCGGCCGCAGCGCCGCGAGGATGCTCGGGTGGATGCCTCTCGTCTCGCCTCCTACGAGGACGTCGCACTGCTTCGGGAACGCAAAGCCGTGGATGTCAACGGCTCCCGGGGCCGTTTCAACGGCGACGATGGGCCTCGGCCAGGTGGCGATGCTGCTCACAAACTCGGCGAGCGGTACGAGGCGCCGATCAAGCTTCGAATCGCTATTCCTCGCCGCTCGCCTCATCGCCATGGAGCGGAACAGAAGGCTCGTCTTCGCCTCCGAGCCCGCCATCACCCCGCTGTGCACGTGCACCAAAGACGCGCCCTCGCACGAAAAGTTGGACAGAAGACGGCAGATGCTGCCTGCATTCTCGGGCTTCTCCAGGTCGCACGTGATGACGCCGCAGCCGTCCGGAGGCGCCGAGTTGGGCGCCGAAGTGGCTACTTCTGTCACGCTCTCCGAGGGCGCTGGCACCTCATCGGCAGCTGGCGCGGGGTCGAGCTCATCGCCCTCGAGGTCGCCAGCGGTCGATGAGGGAGGCCCACAGCGCATCCGACCGAAAAAGTCAAAGCTCAGGGTGCCAGCTGCTGCTGCGACGTTTCGGGCGTGCCTCTTGCCCGCCACGTGGATGCTGTAGGCCGCAGCGTCCCGGAGCCACACATTGCAAAACGCGCAGTGCATGTTCTCGTCCTCCTTGGACAATGCGCCGCCGTGGGGCTGCGACGCCTTGAGCAGTGCGACGTTGCGGCGGTGCTCTTTGCTGGCGAGATGAGCCTGCTGGTCTGATGGGCACCGCCACCGAAGCTTGCACAGCTGGCAGTCGTAAGGCCTGCTGAGCGGATCGCTGGTGGCCGAAGGGTTGTTCAGAGGATTGCTCGTGTCCGAAGGCCTGAAGAGAGGACCGTCGTTAGCCAACTCAGCCGCGAAGCGGCGGATACTCCGCTGAAGCAGCGCCGAGATCGCCGCGCCGATGACAGCGGCAAAACCGTATCGCACGAGCGGGCCAGCTAGCGATGCGGTGGTCACAGGAGACAAGGGTGCAGCAGCCGGCACATGCATGATTCACTCTATTTTTCTCAGAGCGTCGTCTTCGTCGGCATCAGGTGGCGTCGCTGCGCTGTGCGGAGGCCCCACTGTGGTCATTCGCGAAACTTTTGATCTTCGAAAGAGTGCGCGCAATGTGACGAACCAGGACGCCCGCTCGCGATGCACAGAGGAGAAATATGTGCGCGCCGCAAGGACGCATGCGTGCGTCCGCAATTATTTTTCCATCTGAGAGCAGTTCCTTTTCTATCGATCATTAAAAACTGAAATCCTGTGACGGCCGCGTTGAGAGAGCTTTGTCGAGAGAAGGTGGGTAAAGACCGCCCCACATGCCGCCTCACTCTCGCCAGTGTAGCCAGGAATCAGGCACATGCATGCCCCGGGTAGCCTCGCTCGAGAAGATGCCCTCGGCGATCACGGAACCCCTTGCCAAGTTGGGCATACGTAAACCCGCCGTGGACCGGCAACGCACGGAGAACCTAGAAAAGTTCGTGAAGCGCCACGGCGCAAAGAGCGCCGCCGCCCTTCAGGCAGAGAGCGCGAAGATGAGGGCGCTGATCGCGCGGACTGAGGAGAACAAGAAGAACCCACCGCGCTGGGTGTTGACGCCCGGCAAATCCGCATTTCTGGCCTTCTGGGACTTCCCGTCCTCAGTCGCCCTCTTGTACACGCTGAGCATCAGCCCGTTTGAGGCGGGCTTCGTCGAGACGACCGTCGGCGCAGCCGCCTGGAGTGACCCGTACTTCATTGCGAATCGCGCCATCGATCTCGTCTTCTTGTTTGATATGATCCTGCAGTTCTTCATCGCCGTCGAGAACCAAAGCTTGGACGTAGCCGGTGAGACTCTCTGGGTCACGTCCCCACGAAAGATTGCCAAACGGTACTTGATGTCGTGGTTCCTGCTCGACGCCGCCACGCTCTTCGTGCCCGCGTACTTTGACATTGCGACCGCGACGGGCGAGATGGGAGACGATGCGCCTGACCCCTCGGCGCTTCGCGCCCTGCGCGTGGTTCGCTTGACCAAGCTCGTGCGCCTTGTGCGCGCCTCGCGTATATACAAGCGCTTGCTTTCCAAGATCACCCTCTCCTCAGCCCAGTTGACGGTGCTCACCTGCGTGACGTTGCTCCTGGTCGGCGCCCACCTTTACGCGAGCATCCTCGGCATCTGTACGGCGATGCACTCGAACAAGCAGGACACGTGGCTCGGCGATGCCAAATATGGCTACTGCAAGGACGATGCTTGCCAAGTGAGCACCCCTACTCTCTACCTTGCGTCGTTCATGTGGGCCGTCATGATCATCACGGGCACGGGCGGCACCGACTTCTACCCGAGCGAGTCTTCGGAAGCCGAGACGATGCTCGTGCTGGTCTTGATGCTTGTAGGAGCGTTGCTCTGGACGTACCTGCTTGCCCTCTTCTGCGACATGGCAACCAACGGTGAGCCGGGCATGACGCACTTCAAGCAGTTGCTCGACTCCCTCAACCGGCACGCGAACGCGCACCAGCTGCCCAAAGAGATGGCGCGCCGGATCCGCGAGTACATGTACCAGCAGCAGCCCTCACAGCTGTCCAAGTACAACGAGGGTGTCATCTCGTGCTTGTCGGCCGGCCTCCAGTGCGAGATCCTTCTCTACGTGAACCGGCCTTGGCTCCAGAAGGTCTGGTTCTTCCAAAACCTCGAGCCCGCGTGCTTGGCGCGGCTGACGCGCGAGATGTCGGCGCTCACGTTCGCCCCGAGCGAGATCGCGCCGCTCCAAAACCTGTACGTGGTCTGTCGTGGGATGGTGCTTTACGGGAGCTTGATCTTGCGCAGCGGCGCAGTCTGGGGGGATGACGTCATCCTGACCGAGCCTCGTTACTTCTCGAAGCGACACGCGCGCGCGATCTCGTACGTGGACACGATGATGCTCAACCGTGACACGCTCACGCAGGTGATCGTCCTCTTCCCCGCCTCCAAGGCACGGCTGCGGCTGATGATGATCAAGCTCGCGCTTCGTCGGCACATCGTTGAAGCCGCGCGCTGCCAATGCACGAACGCTGGCGACCTGTTCAGGCATGCCGCCCCGGGTGGCACCGATGGTATCTCATTCTTCAGCCGACTGGACAAGGATCGTGATATGGCCCAACGGTCAGATGCGATCATCGGCACCCCGAAGAGCAAACGCCAGCAGAAGCGATGGGACAAGCAGAAGGCGTGGCTCACGGAGAAGAAACGTGACGAGGAGGCATTCGATGGCACCCGCACGACGATCTTGATGGCGAACCAGATTCCACAGACGCAGTGGCGCGACGCTGGCGATGCGCCTCTCGAGGACGACAAGCACGCGTGCATCATGTTCGCGATGGACGAGCTCAGTCAGAAGCTGATCAGCATGCAGAAACAGCACAGTGCGGACATGCAGCGCCTGTATCGGCATGTGCAGGGCCTCGTCGGCGGTGCTGGTGCAGCAGCAGGGTCGCAAGCGCTTCCCACTGGCGCGGAGGCGCGCCGTACCCAGGCGCAGGGCGGCAGTCCTTACAACCCGTCGAAGAGCCCATCGGCGCAACGTTGGGTCTGCCCCGACGGCATGGACAAGCCAAGCCAAGTACTCTGGGACGACCGTCCTGCTCTGGGGCCGAGCAGCAAGTACTCTGGGACCGACAAGGATCGATTCCCCGACTCAGGCCCGCCGACGCCGCGGATGGGTTCCGGGCCTCCGCGGCGTGCGACCTCAGGCTTCGAGCACAAGCGGCTCGGGTCGCCTGACCTAAGCGGCAAGAGCAAGAGCGAATCTTTTGATCGTCCCCTAGCTAAGCGCGTCCCCGTCGCCGCCATTGCCACCACCGGAACCGGGAGCAACGGAGGCGCCGTCGTGGCACCGTTGGGCCTATCGCAGTCTGTGGAGTCGACTGCATCCTTAGCGAATCATGTGCAGTCTGCACAGCGCGCCTGGCTGCAGCGCTTCGGAAGGCCCCCAGGGTCGCCGCGGAATGACATCGTCACAGATATGCGCATATGAGACCTCGCGCGCAGCATGGTGTACGCTCTTCGCTGCGAGGCTGCTCTGGGACCCACTCGACTGAGCTGTAGCCGACTTGCCGCGGATTGCTGCTGGGGGCTTCTGGGGGCGACCGACCGTTGGGCGATAGACTGAACGAGCTGTGGTTACGAAAGGGGGCTACGGTGCTCCTTGCCCTCTGCAAGCGCGCGAGGTGATACAGCTGGCGATGCGGGCTACCATGTCTTGATGGAATTCCATTCGTGTGGGTCTACGGACAGAAGGTCTACGGATGAGTGTGCGAGCGACTGCGCCTCACTCCGAGCGGTTTCTGAGCGGTCGTGCGTCGAGCACAGGGCAGGTAGCCGGGCAGGCACACTGACACACGTGCACGCCCCTGTCGTGGACGCACGGATTCGTGTCAGTCATGATGTATGATGAGCAGATGAGCTCAACGTTCATGCGGGCGATCGAGAGCGAATTTTGTAGTTTATGTGGAGGTGTTGACCGTCGGGACATGCATGATCCGTGGCAGCGTGGTGTTCTTATGGCGCAAATGTGGTTTAAAGCTGTTCACAGGACACCGTTCACAGATCTTGACATGTCTTGATCGCTGAAACTGGTCGCCTCCGACACGCGCGGCGGATCGCGAATCGCACGCAACGCACGACGACCACGATGCCGCTGGCGGCAGCAGACCTGGAGAAGGTGCAGTCCCTCGCGCTTGCCCTACGGAGTCTATCAAGCATCGCACAAAGCTCCACACTCGCATACCCTCGTGTTCGGCCGGGCTGGCCCAGGGGTGCGGTGGGCACAGAATGGAAATGCCCATGGAATTTTGGCCACTCGCAGTGTGCCATGCTGTTCCTCGCACATGGCCTGCCCCTGTCTGCTGAGTCGGAGGCTGCCATACAATGGGCGATGCAGCTGAAGCAGAGGCTGAAGAGCGCAATCCTAAATTACAGCTTGGAACATTGGCCATCTGCATGTGCGCATGGGCGCTGGAGGGCCGAACCTGATTGAGAGCCCTTGCGCATGTGCACTCGCCCTTCCTGACTCGCGTCTGCTTGGGCCGTGAGGAATCCAGGGCGGGCGTACAACCCAGCTGGCATTGACGAGGACCACCTCCTCATGCGCGTGGACCCGCTGGATGACGGTTACGTGTTGCCAAGGTTTCACCACTTTGTGTGGTTCGAGCGTGGCCAGCTCGCCGGCTCCCACAGCGGCTGCGACGCGCGCGGGATCTGGCTGGACCAGTACACCCTCCTTGCCGTGTACAATGAGATGACGATCTTCCCACATTACAAGCAGGGAGACCCCCTCTACCCTGGCTCCGGCAACAATCGGGTGCACATGTACGCGCTGAACCTGAGCGCCGGCAAGCACACCCGACCAATCCAGCTGAAGCTCGTGGGCCTACCGTCCCAAGTTTGGGAGAAGAACTGGGCTCCGTTCGTGCACAATGGCGAGCTGTTCATGAGCTACAAGCTCCGGCCGCAACACCTCGTCCTCCGCTGCAAGTTGAGTGCCGTAGTACCGGGCGCAGCGCCCCCCGAGGTACCGCAAGGCCCTGGGGATTGTCGCGTGGCGCATGCAAGTGCTCACCACGGCGCGTCCTCCCCTTTCCCCACAGGTGCCGCAAGGCCCTGGGGATTGTAGCGTGGCGTTCAACACGACGAGCCCCGACACGATGTGGGCGCAGGCCGTCGACCACATCGTGTCGAACGTGCGCTTGTCGACGCCGCCGATGCTCGTCGATGGACGTTTCATCGCGGTCATGCACTACGAGCCCATACTTGGCATGTACGAACACTCTTGATTGCATCTGATTGCATCTGATTGCCTGCATCTTCAGCCTCGCGAGCTCGCACTCCGAGCCCATACTTGGCACTCACGAGCACTCTTGATGGCCACACTGATGAGGTCTGATTGCCTCCATCATCAGGTACGAGCACGCCTTCTACGAGATGCAAGCCGAGCCGCCCTTCGCCATCCTTCGCACCTCGAGACCGTTTCGGCTCTCGGACGCGGGCCTCGCCGTGCCCAAAGTTGCACGCCAGAACGGCGCGACCTTTGAACGTGATAAGGGCGTTCAGTACATCGTCGGGCTCCACCTCGAGAGGAATTCGTCAAACGACGGCGCTCAGCACGGCGCGAGCGGCGGCCGTCACGATAGCCGACGCGTCACGATGACGTACGGCTTGATGAACCACTATAGTATGAAGACCTCCATCCAGCTGGGTACCATCTACCGTATGCTCGCCGACAGTGAGGCCGACCCCGCCCGGTACCGCTCCTGCTTGGTCTCGACGAGGGGCGATGGGCAGTGCCGTGAATCCAATTGCCGAAGCCCCGACACACCGTCCAAGTTTGTGAATCCGCATGCGCCGGAGCGCGGGGTGAGCCAGTTCGTGAGCCCGCACAGAGGGGGCCACCCGATCACACCCGAAGACGTCAAGCTGGCCATCTGCCCGAACCTGTGCACGAAGTACAATTACGAGTGCAATGATGTCAAGAGCATGCAGCGCGCTCTGAAGCTGGATCGGTCCGAGGGGGGCACCGAGGTGGCTTTCTACAGCCATGCCGCCACTCAGTTTGAGAGGTTGCTCGCGGGCGACCAGGGATGATAGTCTCTGCCATCGAGCAAGAGCGCGCGATGCAATTCGAGGGTTGGCGATGAGTGTGCTTGCGCGTGCGTCCGCGAGTCCTGGTGCCGGCCTGGACGTCCGTGTATGTGAACCGCGTGTGTCCCGAGGCGTTCATTCACATCTTCATACTTCTGCGCCGTGCTGTTCACAGCCAACAGCTCAGCTTGCGAGCTCCCGCGAGCTCCGCAGCCCTCCGACCTTCGCAGTGAAGCCGTGGATGGGCGGCAAGAGTAAAAAGGGTGGCAAAAAGGACGGGGCGTCGCCGGCGCTGGACGAGGACGCGCTGCTTGACGCGGCCATCGCCGAAAACCTAGCACTCAAAGCGAAGGCGGAATCGGAGGCGAAGCTCATGGAGGTCGTGAAGAAGGAGGTGAAGGAGGCGAAGAAGAAGAAGAGTCTGCGCGTGCTGCAGATGTCGGAGACCATGGCGAAGCTCGATCGCGTCATGGTCTTCCACATCACGCGGACGCTGCCCGACGGCAATAAGGACGTCGTCGTCGTCGAGAACACGCTCATCTTTTACGTGGACGCTGCGGATGTACAAGCTGACCTGGAGGAGCTCAAGGCAGCCGACCCGTCACTCCCGCTGAGCATCGAGCACGTGCCGCTGGGGAAGGCGTTTGCGCTCGTGCAGGGGCTCCAGGGCCTCACCGGCCCGCCCGGCGTCAAGCGACACCTGCAGTTCTCGCGCGCCGTCGTGAAAGCCGAGGGCGAGCGGGGCATCCCACCCGAGTTGCGCGAGCAGATGCGAAGTGGCGGGCCGATGCCCATGTTCTACAGCGAGAAGATCGAGCTGCCCGGTGTGACACCCATCTTCTTCACGCGCGACGACCTGCTCAAATTCTGGGAGGGCAGCCTGCTTGCGGGCGCACCGCACGCCGCCAAAGCGCCTCCGGTGACGGTCACTGACCTGCGCTACGTCGTGGCGCGCACCCTCCAGGAGGCCGGCGACTGGGAGGCGCTGTTCTTCGTGCCGCCGAGCCGCTCAGCCGAGCTCTCCACCGCCGTGCGCGACGCTGCTCTACGAGAGGCCGAAATGGCGCGCGGCTTCGAGAGCGGCGCACAACGGCTACAGGCCGTGATGCATGCCGAGCGTGTGGCGAGCGGCGAGGAGCCGCCGCCGCTCACGGCCGCCGCGAGCTGAGCAGCACGGGCGGCGATGGCGCGCGGAGGCGCAGCGGCGACTGGCCCTCGGTGTGAATCTTCTGACAGTCTCACGTTTTCGCGTCCGACACATCGCCACATCTGAGAGTTTGTTAGACTCTCCCTCTCGCCCCAGGACTCTCCCGACAGCAGCGGCCACGTTCCAGCTTCCACCTCGTGATCGTGTTTAAATGCACGTCACGTTACATAGTACGGTAGAGAATTTTCATTCTCGGAGCTTTCTAACAGCTCTTTACTCGTAAATTACGTTAGTATCCGCACACGACCGTTCGCACGAATTCAAATTTCAATGGGAATCCTGCCACTTCTGTGTACGCGGTTATGGCTTATGCGCTTCCTTACTTTTACTGGAGGGGGCACTCGCCCATGCACTCGCCACGCATTATTGGAGAGGCTTCGTTGCCACCGACGTCCGGCACAGCACTTGAGTATGGACTATGGATATTGGAGGGGCTTGCCCCGTCGCACTAATGTATCAGTGGTATGGAGACAGGCTTGCCACACGTCGCACTATGGATTGGCGAGGGGCTCCTTGCCACGTCGCACTACAGTACATGTATGGAGATTGGAGGGGCTTGCCACGTCGCACTACAGGTCTACAGCCGGAGGAACGCTCCCTAATTAGGAACGCTCCCTGCCCTCCCCCCACCACCCAACCGGCCGTTACCGCTATGACCCTTCCAGTTGGCCAGATTCGAGGAGATTCATCCGAGGAGACCATTCCAGCTGTGACCCTTCCAGCTGGCCAGATTCGAGGAGATTCATTCGAGGAGAATCGAGGGGCCCTGATGGTGGAGCTTGCACAGCTGTGCACAGCACCCCATCTTGAATTCTTAATCTCCTCCTTAGATTGGGTCAGCAGGGCACCGCGTCGGGCCCCTCGCATTACGGCACCCACATCTTGTCTGCGCCCTGCGGCGTACCCACCGGGCAATGGCCGCAAAAGAAGTCCTACCCCTGCCGCGGCGGCGCGGCTTCGTCAAAATGTTTCTACGCCATTGGGGCGACTAGGCAGCAGCCACCTCAGCTGCCTCCGTTGCTGGGAGCGTTGCCATAGCGGCCGACGCCCTGGGCAGCGTCGTGTTGGGCAGCGGCGGTTTCGAGGGCAGCGGCGAAGGCAGCGGCGTGGGGTCACGCGCCCCCTCCCCCCGCTTCGGTCGCCTGCTCGCCGGCCGGACCCTCGGCTGCATTCTCAGCATCGATGAACTCAGATAGATCGAACTCCGCGCTCGAGGAGATGTGCTCGGACTCTCGCGACTCCCCGATTCTTATGTTGGTCTCCGCTCCCTGCCCCCGTGCAGGGCGCGACTCCCCGCCAGTGACCCCGCCAGTGGCAGGTCGAGCTGGCAAAGGAGACAGCACATACAGAGTCTCCCTGCCAGTGACATGCGAGTCGACAGCAGGCGCCGCTCGCATGATCGACCCCACCCCCACCCCTACCTCACCAATCGCCCCCACCCCCGCAGGTATTCCAAACGCCACCTCGCCGTCGAGGGTTGAGCCGGCGCTGGGAAGAGCTGGCGACCCGGCGGTTGCACTAGCACCGCCGACGAGGCCGGTGCTCGATGTGCCCTGCAGATGCCGATACAGGCGCTCCATGTCCGCACTGTGCTGCTTCTGCATGCTGATAATGTCCGCACTGTGCTGCTTCTGCATCAGGATGAGCTTCTGGTTGAGTTCGTCCATCGCGTGCATCAACTGCGTGTGCTTGTCATCTTCGAGAGGGGCATCGCCAGTATCCTTCCACTGCGCCTGTGGCATCTGATTCGCCGTCAAGACCGTCCTCCGGCTCTCTTCGCCACGTTCCTCCTCCATCACCTTTTCCTTCTCCTTCTCCAGTCGCTTCAGCTCACGCTTGCTCTTCGGGGCGGCGTCGTCGCCGTCGCGTCTGATCGCAACTTGAATGTCGGCGCGATCCTTGTCCATACGTCCGAAGAACGACTTCGAAACTGTGGCCACGTTGGAGGCGTGGTTGAAAAGGTCGCCTGCGTGCGTGCACTGGCAGCGCGCGGCTTCAACGACGTGCCGACGAAGCGCGAGCTTGATCATCATCAGCCGCAGCCGTGCCTTGGAGGCGGGGAACAGACCGATCACCTGCATGAGCGTGTCACGGTTGAGCGTCATCGTGTCCACGTACGAGATCGCGCGCGCGTGCTTCTTCGAGAAGTAACGAGGCTCGGACAGGATGACGTCATCCCCCCAGACTGCGCCGCTGCGCAAGATCGCGCTCCCGTAAAGCACCATCCCACGGGCAACCACGTACAGGTTTTGGAGCGGCGCGATCTCGCTCGGGGCGAACGTGAGCACCGACGTCTCGCGCGCCAGCCGCGCCAAGCACGCGGGCTCGAGGTTTTGGAAGAACCAGACCTTCTGGAGCCAAGGCCGGTTCACGTAGAGGAGGATCTCGCACTGGAGGCCGGCCGACAAGCACGAGATGACACCCTCGTTGTACTTGGACAGCTGTGAGGGCTGCTGCTGGTACATGTACTCGCGGATCCGGCGTGCCATCTCTTTGGGCAGCTGGTGCGCGTTCGCGTGCCGGTTGAGCGAGTCGAGCAACTGCTTGAAGTGCGTCATGCCCGGCTCACCGTTGGTTGCCATGTCGCAGAAGAGGGCAAGCAGGTACGTCCAGAGCAACGCCCCTAAAAGCATCAAGACTAGCACGAGCATCGTCTCGGCCTCCGAAGACTCACTCGGGTAGAAGTCGGTGCCGCCCGTGCCCGTGATGATCATGACGGACCACATGAACGACGCAAGGTAGAGAACAGGGGTGCTCACATAGCAAGCATCGTCCTTGCAGTAGCCATAATTGCCGAGCCACGTGTCCTGCTTGTTCGAGTGCATCGCCGTAGAGATGCCGAGGATGCTCGCGTATAGGTGGGCGCCGACCAGGAGCAACGTCACGCAGGTGAGCACCGTCAACTGGGCTGAGGAGAGGGTGATCTTGGAAAGCAAGCGCTTGTATATACGCGAGGCGCGCACAAGGCGCACGAGCTTGGTCAAGCGAACCACGCGCAGGGCGCGAAGCGCCGAGGGGTCAGGCGCATCGTCTCCCATCTCGCCCGTCGCGGTCGCAATGTCAAAGTACGCGGGCACGAAGAGCGTGGCGGCGTCGAGCAGGAACCACGACATCAAGTACCGTTTGGCAATCTTTCGTGGGGACGTGACCCAGAGAGTCTCACCGGCTACGTCCAAGCTTTGGTTCTCGACGGCGATGAAGAACTGCAGGATCATATCAAACAAGAAGACGAGATCGATGGCGCGATTCGCAATGAAGTACGGGTCACTCCAGGCGGCTGCGCCGACGGTCGTCTCGACGAAGCCCGCCTCAAACGGGCTGATGCTCAGCGTGTACAAGAGGGCGACTGAGGACGGGAAGTCCCAGAAGGCCAGAAATGCGGATTTGCCGGGCGTCATCACCCAGCTCGTGACTTTCGTCCTCTGCTCATGTGCCTTGATCATCGCTGCCATCCTCTCGGTCTCTGCCTGAAGGGCTGCGGCGCCCTCGACACCGTGGCGTTTCACGAACTTGTCCAGCTTCTCCGCGTGGCGCCGACTTTTGGTGTGTGGGGATATCTTGTCGTCCGAGGGTACCCGTGGCATGTCGATGCCTGGGTCCTTTACTACTCTTAGCATGTTGCGCTTGGGACCCGGCGAACTGGTGAGCGTGACGTCTTGTCTTTTGTAGGATTCCTATCTCCTCGACACGCACAGACACGTCACAATTTTTGTGTAACGGTGCGTCTCGCCCGTCTGCATGCAACTGGCAAAGGTGAAATCATCCGCACGTCATCCTCTCATTGCAGCTTCTCGGATTCATAGCGTGGCTGCGTGGCAAATGTTAAAGCTCAGCTCCACGATAATCCATCGTTTCTTGATTTCCTTGCGTTGGCACACACGACAAAGGCACCATGAGACGTCATGAAAGGCACATGGCGTAGAGAGTGTCAAGTGCGACCATATCCGAGTGTAGATCGGATTAAGGAAATTCAGTTTTTCGACGTTCTGATTACCCGATCGCCACTGTTTTTTGTGGCCATCTGGTAGCCACGGGCCCGGTACATGTTCACCATGCCCATGGTACAATCCGTTAATCCGGTCCCGCACAGCCACACCCCAGCGCGCCAGCGGAACGAAGTTGTTCTCACGGGAGCGACTTTTCCATGATACGGTGTCAGTTGAGCGGGACACGAACTGTTTGTTTATGATCTGAGATGAATGATCTCAACCGTTTCTGTGTACTGTTTGTTCAGAGAACGTACCGTAGAGTCATGACCTAGAGTCGGTTTCGGTTCTGACGTGACCGTATACGAGTTCGGAATTATGTCGAATCAGTCTCTCCGCATGCACGCCCCCATCAACCAGCCGTTCTCTCGTCCGCTTTTCGCAGCTCTTGTTCTCGGCTCACACCGTCCGTCGTCGCCTCATCATGTGGTACGCCTTCGATCGGTGGTGTACCCATACTGTGCACGGCTCCTAGTAGAGGAACCTATACCACCACGGCCCGTGCAGGCGACCTCGTCTTCCCTTGCTCTTCTTGTACACGCCGGCGCTGTCCCGGGCGTTGCCCGCGGGCGCACCGCGCGCCCGTTTTGGAGCTGGCCGTGCGAGCGGCGGCGGGCGCAGGCACGCCCAATACGGCGCGAGCGCGCGCGCGGCGGCCTCGATGTCGGCGAGAGCCTCCGGACGCGGCGGTCGGCGCATGAGGAGCGGCGGTGGGTCGCCGAGGAGGCTCGCATGGACAGCGGCCGCCGAGTCGGCAATCGAGCGCAGGTTGTAGCCGCCTTCGAGGGCGATGACGAGACGGCCGGCCGCTAGCGTGCCGAGGAGAGTGGTCATGTGGAAGTAGCCAGCCGGCGTTAGGTCCATTCCTGTGAGGAGCGAGGCAATCAGAAGTCATGAGAGTGAGGAGGGGGGCAATCAGACGTCATCAGAGTGAGGAGGGAGGTAATCAGACGTCATCAGGCTGGCGTTACGTCTCCGGCTCGAGGACGCAATCCGACGTCATCAGAGTGAGGAGGGAGGCAATGAGTGTAGCAATTTGCTGTCGCCATTCGAGGGGCACTCATCGAGTCCATATCGAGGCGCCGTGATGACGGAGTTAATCATCGGGAGATGACGGGAGCACTCATCGAGTCCATATCGAGGCGCCGGGCCCATACCCCCAAGCGGATCGCCGCGTGCAGCGTCGAATCCGGCCGAGACGATCACGAGCTCGGGCGCGTACTCGCGCGCAATGGGCATGATGAGACGATCGAAGGCGGCAAGGTACTCCGCATCGGAATAGCCTTCACCGCGCTCCCAAGCGACGTTGACTGAGGTGCCCTCGCCCGCGTCGTCACCCACGTCCCTGGGGTGGCCTGTCCCCGGATAGAAGCCACGCCCGAACCTGATGAAGGAGGCCATCAGACGCGATCATACGCAATCATACGCAATCAGACGCCGACCCGGCGAGTTGGTCGTACCTGAAGAAGGAGGCCATCAGACGCCACTCAGCGGCCAGTCAAACAGCAATCACAGACGCGAACGCCCAGTCAGCAGCCTTCACAGACGCGGAAAGAACACAACGGCATGCGAGCCGGCGCCGCGGGCGGGTCGGATCCATCAGCGCCGTGACTGTACCTGTGCAGCGATACGAAGAGGTAATCAGCGTGCAATCGTCGTGCAATCATCCTGCAATCAGCGTGCAATCAGGGTGCAATCAGGGTGCAATCGTCGTGCAATCATCCTGCAATCATCGTGCAATCAGCGTGCAATCAGCGTGCAATCAGCGTGAAATCAGCGTGCACTCCGCGCGCAATCCGCGTGCACCTGTGCAGCGATACGTAGAGGACGGTCGGGTCGTCGCGAAAGATGTTCTGCAGTCGCGAGGCCGTCAGTAGGGCAACTCTCAGAGAGGCGTTCAATGAGGCGTTCAGGCAGGTCATGATTATGATGAGGGAGGTCATCAGCGGTCCCCATCGACGCACCTGCACGCCGTTGCCATGATGAACATCCCAATCGACGACGAGGACTCGGGGGACCCCGAGGCGGCGGCGCGCGACGGCGACGGCCACGCACACATTGTTGAGCAGGCAGAAGCCCATCGCCTGCGTCGCTTCGCAATGGTGCCCTGGAGGACGCACCACTGCGAGCGCATTCCGCAGCTCGCCGTGCACCACTCGCGTGACCAGCTCGACGACGGAGCCTGCCGCGAGGCGGGCCGCGTACCCGGAGGCGCTTGCGGCGAAGTAGGTGTCGCTGTCGAGGCCGAGTGTCGCGCTCGCCGCGCCGTCGCTCGGGTACAGCCCTGTCGACTTAGCCACCTGCTCGGGCGTGTGCACGAGCTCGAGGTCAGCTGTGCTTGCCTCTCGCGCCGGTACCAGGCGCGAGCGCGCGTCGAGCCCGCGTTCGATGAGCTCATTGTAGATGGCGACGAGGCGTGCGGGGCGCTCTGGATGTGGCGAGTCGCTCTGGTGCAGCAGCATCGGCCGCACGCCCGTGAGTAGCCCCGTGTGCGACGCAGGGTCACCGCCCTTGACCGAGCCGCGCAGCAGCTCGTGCAGGCGCGGCGAGAAGTAGCGCTCGTGGCTGAAGCGGATCTCGTCGCTCAGCGCGTCGGAATCGCCCTCATCTTCGTCCTCGTCGTCCTCATCATCCTCGTCGCCGTACGGCACGCCAAAGCACGCGTCCCCTATCTCCGTCTTCACGTGCGCGTGCGGGTGCTGATACGAGAGCGGCTTTGCGACGCTGCTAAAGCCCAGGTCGGGCGAGAACTCCGGGTCCTCCTCGGAGTCCTCTTCCGCTCCGCCGATGTCGCCGCTCATCGATGCCGAAAGTTTCAAGCCAAGACAAGTCAAGTCATTACTAGTAAAATTTGTGCACGTTAAATGAGTAAAGGGGCAGCTCGTGGAGAAAGTGTCACATGTTTGGAGATTCTCTTCTGCAAAGACGAATAACCGTTCTCTCTCACCGTGACAGTTTCGAAAGAGAACTGCCCTGCCACCAAAACGATCAAACGCTCCTCATGTCATCGTTTTCGAGGTCGCTGTCGGAGGCATCCCTCTCGCGCCGCAGCAGATCGTCGCCGTCGCCGATCCTGCCGATCACGGTCTCTTCGCAGCAACCTCCATGCCCCTCCGCGGCCACCATCGTAGGCATCGTCACCTTCTTTCTCCTCGCCATTGTCGGCTCCTCCACTCTCATCCTCCGCAACTCGCAACCCATAGTCGCCGCATCTGTTGAGAGCGTCGGCATCGCGGCCCGCCAGCTCAGCGAGGACGTCGCCACCGCCACTATCGTTCAGCAGGCGAAGCCGGCGGACGTCAAGGCCGCGGCCGCTCACAAAAGCCCAGAGGCCATCCCGCCAGCGGGGCGCGCTGTTTCGGCGGCGCCGGCGGCGCCGACGCCGTGCAGGGACAAAAACGACCGCTGCGCCGACTGGGCCAGCGCGGGGGAGTGCGTAAAGAATGCCGCGTACATGGAGGGCCGGTGCCCGCGCTCGTGCAACCTCTGCCAGCCGCCGGACGCTGAGCCAAATGAGACCGCGAGTGCACAGAGCGCAGCCACCGACCAGGCATTGCGCCTCGCCGACGAGAGCAAGCAGTGCCCTACCTGGGCGGCCTCCGGCGAGTGCACGCGCAACCAGGTCTACATGGCCAAGTCGTGTGCGCGCTCGTGCTGGCTGTATGGCCAGGCGCAAGCCAATCCAGCTGCCGGGGCCTCGCCTCACGACGAGAGCTGAGCGCGCCTCAGAGACAGTCACAATGGTGACGATGCGACGATATAGGACCCGGGTATAGTCGAGAGAGTGGGCGCTGTTAGAATGAGCGCCAATCTCAAGGGTCGCGCTGAGGCATGCGAGAGTATGACGTGATATTTTATTATCATGCTCTGCTCACGTCAGAGCTCTCACGTCTCAGCCGTCACGCAGGCTCACGGTCCGCGCCGTCTGACGGGTGACGCGCACGCGGTCACACGGTCACGCCGTCTACGGGAAATTCACAGGATCAGGAAACACCGAGGACCGAGCTGCGAGTCTCGCCGGCTGCGGCGCGTGCACCCAGGGGGCACCCCTGCATACATACGCATACAGCACGGCACTCAGCACAGTGCACACCGGTCGCGCACCCCGAGAGTGTAACTATCATGGTAACTATGGTGGGGTTAGCGTAGGTCGGTAAGACCGGACGAGACATGCATGCCGGGGCGGCCGGGCGGCCGTGAATCCAGAAACCTACCCCGCGGTGATGCCTGGCCCTCGTTTCCAAGAGCCGGAGACGCAAGATTCAAGTTTCAACAGCAGTCAGCACGATCAGCGACTCCGGGCGCTCGCTGCCACCCGCGCACCGCTTACTAGGCGCCCATCACGGCGCCTATGCGGAGCCCTCGAGCAAGCGATCAGTGCTGCCGCACATGGGGCATCCATTCTCTCGGCGCCACGCCGTCGAACGCATCCAGATGACAAGGTTGCGCCGCTCGCCCTCGGTGATGGGCAGCGCAGCATGCACTTGCTGGCCAAGGTGCAGTACCGCGTGGCCCACGCCCGCCGTCCATGCGTGGTGGGCGCTCGGCGCGTCCTTCGCGGCGTCCTTGTGGCCGTAGAAGCACAGCTCGCCCGCCTCAAAGCTCAAACCCAGGTTGGCGTTGAGGGTCACCTCCGCATTGTCAAAGTGCTCCGTCAGGTGCTCGTCTTCGCCAATTCTGTACGTGACCACAAAGCTCTTGTGACTGTTGAGATGCCCTCCACCCACCGCGGCGAATGCAGGGATCTGGCTGCAGAGCGGCACCAGCCACTCGCGTACCAGAGGATCGAGAAGCCCGGGGTAGAGGCCGAGCTCGTCCAACAGCGCGCCGTGTCGGTTCATGCTATTGGGCTGCCCGCATGGCAGGCCCGACCGGCCGAAGGCATCGAGCTCCTCGCAAAGTAGCTGACAGAAGCGCTCCGAGAAGACGGGTAGCGCGAACACGCCCTCGGCCACCTTGCGTGGAGGTTTGAAGGGCTCCGCGCCGCCACCGTCTTTTGGGGCGCCTTCGTGGGCGCCGTCGTGGGCACGCCCAGCACGACGCGCGCGATGAACGAGCTCGATGAAGTCCGCATGGAGCCATTCGTCACATAGCGTCCACAAGCTCGGGTGCAGCCGTGTGTACTCGGCCTCGATTTTCGCCTTGCGCGCCGCGGCGAGGGCGGGCTGCTGCCGCCTGCGCAATGCCTCCGCCTCCAAACCGCTCAGCAGTCCTTCCGCATCCGAGGGTGAGAGACTTGCCAGCAAGTCTGCATTCTGCCGTCGGAAGGCATCCTCGCCCTCGAACGTGAAGTGGCGCGGACCAAAGAAGAAGTGGCGCGGGCCGAAGAAGAAGTTTTCGGTGTAGTAGCACGCGCAGTCGATCGAAGGATGCCGACTGTGGATCGAAGTCGGTAGAGGCTCGGTGCTCGTCGGCGCAGCCAGCATGTCATGCTCCGCGCTGGCATCCGCCGCCGCCCACGCCACCGCCGCCGTCTCCGCCGCCGTCTCCATCGCCGCCTCGGCCACCATCGGATCCGCTCCCTCCAAAGACGCCACCTCGGAGAGAGTGCGATCTCCGAGATGCGATCTCCGAGCGGCTCCCTCCAAAGACGCCATCTCGGAGAGAGTGCGATCTCCGAGATGCGATCTCCGAGCGGCTCCCTCCAAAGACGCCATCTCGGAGAGAGCGCGATCTCCGAGGTGCGATCTCCGAGCGGCTCCCTCCAAAGACGCCATCTCCGACAGAGTGCGGCACTTGAGGCCCTTCGCCCTCAGTCCCTCGAGGACTTGGCGCAGGATGGCGAAGGTGTGCTCGCGGAAGCCCCTCTCGGGCTGGTGGAGCACGATCACGGACCCATCCCGTACCTGCTTCAAGATCGTCCTCGCCACAAAGTCCGCATTGTGTTCCATCGCCCAGTCGTCCGCGTAGCAGTCGCCCAGCGCGTGCCGCAAGCCGTGCGAGGTGACCGTCCGCTCCATCGACTGGGTGTACAGGGCCTGCGGAGCGCGGAACCAGCGCACGCGGCCGACGCCAGGCACGGCCTCGATGGCCTGGGTCGTACCGCGCAGCTGCTGCTCAAACTCGCCTGCTGGCAGCTTGTGGAAGTAGAATTGCTTGTCGGACGTCATGTGATTGCCGAGCTCGTGTCCCTCGTGAACGAGCGCCTCCGCCTCGGCCTCGACACCAACGAGGTACTCGGAGCACACGAAAAAGGTGCAGCGCGCGTCGTGCTCTTTTAGGAGCGTGGCGACCTCCGCTACCATGCTTGGCCCTGGGCCATTGCGGCACAGCCCGTCGTCGATGGTGAGGCCGACGTGTCCCTTGCAGGCCACGCCGTCAAAGAAGAAGGTCGTTGCCTTGTACGCCTTCGGCAACATTTTCATCAGTCGGCGCAGCCCGATGGCCGACGCCGTCGACCAGAGGAGCTTGAGGCCGAACTCCATGCGATACAGAGCGTCGTTTTGAGCGTTTTTAGTTTGGGGACTCTAAGTTCCGCAAGAACATTCATGATCTTGTCGAGAGTACTGGACTCGGGAAACGTGCTCCAGACGAGTGTTCACGCTTCACCGACAGACGTCCCGTGTTTGCGTGAGTTGGGTTCGTCCCTCCACACTCCCATCTCGGTCTCCCGCCGCGCGTCCGGCCCGCGAACCGCGTGTGTCGCCAGGAGTGTTCGGATCCAGCACAAGACTGATCCATATGACGACACGCGTGGCTTCTCTGTGCAGCGCATCTGTGAACCAAGGGATGTTGATTCGTCCGCGTAGGTTGTTGAACTTTCAAGTTTCAACTTTCAACACCGCAAAAACAAACGGCGAAATACTAACAGACCCGCACACTCAGACTCGCCACGGCCGCACAGGACGCACCAGCCAGAACAGGAGGCGGCCGGCCAGACGCGGTGACGGGCCGCGGCCCCGGCCGGGCTCCAAGTCCCCTAAGCTATACCAGCGTACAGGGTACGCGTGCGGGAGGGTGGGGCACGATCAGAGTGTGCGGCGGCGATCAGCTCACTCTCCGACACACGACACAAGGGCAACGCGACCCTCACACTTGAGTCCGGACGGCACGGACGGACGTGGTTTCGTTAGTATGATTCCGACTATGGCAAGGCATTGCTGCATTGACCTCACCAAATGAATGAAGAATGTAGAATGAATATCGTCATTATTATCGTATGCATTCATGCTTTTCTGCCCGCCCGCTGTAAGCCCGCTGTGTGCGCGCCGCTCAGTGCCGGAGCTAGCGCGGGGCCTTAATTATTGCCTGCCTGCCCCAGCCTGGCGGAAGGAAGACAACCACGATATAACGATATAACGCCTCAGCTTCAGAAATCACCGACAACCCGCGACCCAGCACGCTGGCCACGGGGGTCCCGTCTCCGATCCGTCTCAGTGACTCACTCAGTGGCACGCTCGCGCACAGTATGGTCCTCCAATCGTCGTCCTTTGAGGGATAGTCTCTTTGGGATCGGGTTGGCAATGCAGAAGGGCAAGTTGATATGCGTCTCTGGATGGGTCGTGTGCCACTTATATGGAGCTTGACCACCACACGTGAATGCAACACCAAGTTCTTTGCTCGCACAGGTCTGAATTGCAAAAGTTCTGAGACCGAGGTGCGATTGCTTCGGTGCCAAGTGCCACTTGCGACTGCCACACACGTCGAAGATACGCACGTCTGAGAAAGGGGCACCCCTTTTCAGCGTCTGGTTGTACTCTTGCCCCGGTGGGTACACATAGGTAATTCCGCCGTAGTTGATCAGCCAGCGGCCACCCTCGGCGACAACCAAACCGGACGCATCACGCGGCAAGCTGGCAGAAGTTCCGTCCGAGTGGTTAGCAAAAACGTACCATCCTGCGCTGCCCGACTTGTTGACGGTGCCAAGTCCACGCTTGGGCATGTCATGTGCCCACACCTCTGGATGATGTCCGCCGTACGCACGAGTTCGAAAGTTGAGCAGGAGCACACGCGTGTCGTCTTTGGGAGAGCAAGTACCTGCAGGAATGATTGCTGCATTTGAATGATCTAACCCAATGGGTAAGCGGCCGAAGGGCTCGTTCCACACGTTGGCTCGGCGATCGTAGCACGCTACTGTGTCTAAGAACTTGCCCTTATCGTGGCTGCCTTCCGTCCCGCCGAAGCTGCATACATGAGCCGGTGTGCCGGGTCCCTCGAGTCGGATAGGTTGTGCGCTGCACGCGCCACCTGCACGCAAGAGGCGAGGTCCGAGCCGGACACGAAGGGTGCTTAGATCGATGATTCGAGCATAATGGCTGCTGATCTCTGAGTTCACTTCGTCGCCATGGAAGCCGCATGGCAGCCAGATCTCGTCGACGTGGCCCTCTGCACCTTCTAATTGCGAAGAGACGGGCACTGCGTAGACGTGATTCAAGTTGTTGAGCGGGTAACCAGCGGGATCAAGTTCGCTCGACGTGTTCGCCATTGAAGTAGCTCCGGTGATTAGGTCAAGTGTTTCAACGCTGCGTGCCCAGCGCCCGAGAATGTTGACGAGCGTTTGGCCTCCCTTTTCGATCACCATACAATCGTGGTTTCTTCGAGATTCCAGCAGCGGCTTTTCTATCAACCAGTGGTCATGCGTGTTTACGTAGGACAAAGGCAACGGCTGCTCGTATCTGCGGAGGTAGAAATCTGGGCATTTGCTGACCTTAGGTGTTAGCTGATTCACGAAGCGGCTCTGAATGCATGCCGAGCTCCGAAAGCATGGATCATGGTATGAAGTTGAAGAGTTCAGTGGAAGGTCGGCGCCACACTTGATCGGATGATAAAGCGTGCGATTCAAGACAACGCCGCCCCATTTCAACACACCATCTGCATCCCTTCTGCGAAACATGCGTCCAACCCCCGTTTGTTGCCAAGTAGTAGTTGAGAGGGCCTTGTTCGAGCCGCCCAAGGCGAATGTTTCAGCTACATGTTCCTTTGACAGCCGCTGCAGCTTGCACCATTTGAGCCTCTGGCAGATCGGGCCTGGCAGCGCTTCGTGGTGCCCTGTTGCACCGTCGTGCTGCAGCGAGGAGCAAAGCTGGTGCGCAAGCGCTGCAGATAGGCGCATCGCAGGCCACGCCGTAACCAAACCATCCACACCAGGTGTTTGCACTCCGTGAGGGTAGCAAGGAAGATCGGCCCGAACTTTGCAGGAGTGTTCGTACGCCCAGCCGGGGTGAATTTTTTGAATGTTCGCCACGAGGTCCGCTGGGCTGGTCACGTAAGCATCGAAAAGCTCATGCCAGCGTCCCGTGAAAAGCACGTCCTCTTCAATGTGCCAGGCGCGAGTGAATCGCTTCTGGGAGGCCAGCCAAGTGATGAAAGCGCCCTTGCTTACGCCGGAACGCATGGTAGCATGAGCAAATGACGACATCCACGGCGCGTCCACACCTTCTGGGTTCGGTTGAATGATCAGATTGTCGAGACTGTAATCCTGCCTAAGCCGATGTTCAAGGCTGGCATTTGGCTGCGGCAACAACAGAACCACAGTGCGTTGCGCAGAACGTGCCAGGGCGATCAGGCGCTGCACGTTGCATTCCGTGGGTGATGCCCGCAAAGGTATGAAGACAGCCTCGGTGGTAGCAGCATGGTCGTGGTAGCAGGTCAAATTTTGCACACCCACCATGGCAGCTCGAACGCTCGTCGAGAGCAAGCAAGCAAGGAAGGAATGCATTCTGGAGTTTCGACTCGTTATAGTGTGAGTATGAGCTCGCGCTTGCTCGCGACAAAAGAAAGGGAATGTTCCTCAGCGTCTGTCGTTTTTCGTATCGAGATTCCCCTTCGCATGCTAAGGCATGAACATTAAGTTTAGGCGATGATTAGATGATAGTAGGGTTAAATCACTGAACCAAACCAGGCCTTTGTAAGGACGTAAGTTATACAACTCAGTGGGGGCCAGAACATGATACCGTAGTAAACACAGATAGGAGGCAAGAGAGGAGGGAAAAACTAAGGGAGGGAGAGCGATAAACCTGTGCTCAAATTAAAGACAAATCGACGAGAACTGCCACACATAGACGAGACTCACAGGATGTTTGAGGTTTACCTCCGAGTCCCCGTTCACAGCTAAACATCAAATTTCACGCCGGCGCCACACGAGAATTGGAGACATGCTGGAGCTGTTGCTGTGCTTAGCCAACGTCGTGGCTTTGGCTACACGTGCTGGACGCATCATCGCGCTGGCTGGCTCATCGTCATCGACGTCGCCACCTCCACTCATTCTGTCCGCCGGAGCTCGGTCGCAATGTGCTGTGCCAGCCACAGGCGGTCGCAGCTTCCCTGAGTACTTATTGAGCCGCGCAAGCGACGGCCCGCTGCTGCAGCTACCGCCCGCGGCGACTATTCCAGACCCAGATGGTGCCGGCCTTTACAGTTGCGCGCAGCAGCCTGTGAACTTCTTCGCTCTCAGCGTCGTAACAACCTTCAGGGAGCGCATCGTGCGGGATCCGTCGACCTCCGAGGTCATCATCGACGTGATTGACGCCTCGATCGACCTTGGCGACGAGAAGCCAAACGGCCCCCTGTTGCTCGTGCGCAACCTCGCGGCCGCCGCTCAGACGCGAGGACGGACCGTCCTCTCATGGACCAGTGCAGCCGATGGCGGCTGGACGCTCTCGGGCACGCTCGAGCTCACCTTTACGATGCCGAGCATGCCGATTGTGGGCGGGCGGCGCGTGTTTGAGAGCGTGGGCTCGCGGGTGGTGCGCCAGACGTGCGAGTCGCGCCTGACGCCGTATTTAGAGAACCTGCGAGATGCCTACTTGGACATAGCGGCACCGACCGGATAAGGCCGGGCGCCATGCCGGGCGCCGACGGAGCCACGACAGGCGCAGCTCCGAGTGGAGTAAGAACATCAACATGGGCCTCCTCTATCCTTCCGAGCACGAGTGGCCGGGAGCTCGAGGTCGAGCTTTACATTGACGGAGTGTGTTTAAGCTCGAGCTCCGCCGGTGATGGTACTACAATCCACACACGACGAAAAACATGACAAACCCGCGGCACACATGACACTTTAATGAACATGGTCTCGATTCTGCGGCGGGGGCGCGGTGTAACTACACGGCACGCAAGAGACGGCACGCCCACGCCACGCAGCACACTCACGGCCGCATCGTCACCGGACACCGCTCCGGCGGCGCGTCCACAGACCCGACAGTGCGACTCCCTCGAAATACAGTGGCACATGCCCGAGAAGCCCCACAGGTACCATCTGAGGCGCCGTCCTGGGCGCCGTAGGGATGCAACCAGCCGCAGCCCGCCGTGTCTGCGCCTCGTCGATGGCGCCAGGCCGGATTGCGAGCCTCATCGGCGGCGGATTGCGGGTCTCATCGGCGGCGGATTGCGGGTCTCATCGGCGGCGGATTGCGGGTCTCATCGGCGGCGCGACGGGGCGGAGAGGTCGGGGGGCGGCACGGGAGGGGCATAGATGTCGAGCTTGGCGCGGCAAATGGGCGGGCCGCCCCCATACCGTTCCACAAAGACTTGCCACACCTTTTCGTTAACGCCTCGGTAATCAGTGGCGCGCTGCAGGTGCTGGCGCGGCATCTTGCTCGGCGCGAGGAGCCGCCAGTTACTCACGGGGCCGGGCGGGTCAGGTCGAATACTATCCCAGCAGTACTCGCGCCAATGCTTGAGCCAGTTCGCGTCCACGATGTACCTGTGAGGAGGCGAAGGCGCCGTGATGAGCACTTGCATGCGCGAGGGGGGGAGGCGAGTGAGCCAGTTCGCGTCCACGATGTACCAGATGCCACCCTCCGAGATCTCCGTCGAGTCGAGCCTTCGGATTTCGTCACGCTCGTCCTGCAGGGCGCGCGCCTCTGCCTTATGCGTCTGCTTGCACTTAGGACATTCTATCAGCTGGGCAGCCGGCAGTTGGTACGCCGGGCCGTCGCCGTAGCAGAACTGCTCGGTGAGGCGAAAGTACCTGTGGGGAGGAGGGGAGGGCGCCGTGGTGAGCACTTGCATGCGCGAGGGGAGGCGAGTGGAGCTGCTCGGTGAGGCGTGCGTACACGGGGCGTGGCCAGTCCATGAAGCAGCAATCAGCATGCAATGAGAGAGGCAATCAGCATGCAATTACACGGGGCGTGGCCAGTCCATGAAGCAGCGGCGCGAGGCATCCAATCAGCATGCAATGAGAGAGGCAATCAGCATGCAATTACACGGGGCGTGGCAAGTCCATGAAGCAGCGGCGCGAGGCCTCGACGCTACGGTTGTGGTGCGTGTCGACGCAGTTGTGCGCACAGAGCACGTCCGCGTGCGTCACCGGCCCGGGGTCGTCGCAGGCCTTATACCGAGCCCACCTGTGGGGAGGCGAGAGCGCCGTGGTGAGCACTTGCATGCGCCGTGGTGGGGAGGCCTGATGAAGGCCCCCCACCATGCTTTCGACTGATGAGGGAGGCAATCAGAGCTCATCAACGGTCATCAGAGGCCTGATAACGGGCGCCCACCATGCTTTCGATAAGAGGACCGTCGAGCCATCAGCACGGCCGCCGGACTTGGACGTGTGAACGCCGAGTGTGAACGCCTCGACCTCGGCGATCACCTACCATGGGGAGGCAATGAGCATGCCATGAGAGAGGCCATCAGCCGCATGCAATCCGAGCTCCTCCTGATGAGAGAGGTAATCAGCAATCCGAGCTCCTCCTGATGAGAGGCCATCAGCCGCATGCAATCCGAGCTCCTCCTGATGAGAGAGGCAATCAGCATGCAATCAGTACCTGACGGCGCTGCTCCTTCCAGCGCGGGTCTTGGCGGCGCTCGTAGAACAATAGGTATGCCTCGGCGGCGGCGACCTCGGCTGGCCCCACCAGGGTGACGTTCGTGTCATCGATGTGATACCACTCCCCCGACGGGTGGCGTACGAAGGCCGTGTAGTGCCCGTGGCTCAGCGACTGATGAGGGACGCAATCAGAGACGCAATCGTGGCTCAGCGACTGATGAGGGACGCAATCAGAGACGCAATCAGAGACACAATCAGAGACGCAATCAGAGACGCAATCAGAGAGGGCATCACAGAGGAGTCAGCACAGAGAGGCCCTCACCTGTCCGTGGTGGACTATGACTGCGCACAGGTCGTACAGGCAGTGGGTGCCCCCGCCGCGTTGGCTCGGCGGGAAACGGCTCGGCGGGTAACGGCTCGCGCTGGCGGGCGCGTCCGCGTGGGAGGACGATGCGCCCGATACAGCGCTCGCTTCGGCCTTGGCGCTGCGGGAGGAGGTTGCGGGAGTGGGCGCTGTAGTGGGCGCTGTAGTGGGCGCTGCTTTGGCGGCAGCGTCGAATTGAGCAAGCGAGAGGCCCTCGAGTGGGAAGGCGACGCGCCCGCCCGCCTTGCCCGCGCGCTTGTCAAACGAGAAGCGCTTGAGATGGACGCAGAGGAGGGGAGGCGAGTTGAGGATGCGAAGGACCTGAGGGGAAGTGGCGGCGCCGTGGTTAGCACTTGCATGCACGAGGGGAGGGGAGGGGCGGAGGAGAGAGGCGAAGGACCTTGGTCGCTTTTCGCAGCGCCTTGCACTTTTCGCATCGGTACGAGTCGTCGCCCGCGATCGTCTCCTCGGCGAAGAACTCGCACAGCGCGTCATGCAGTGTGAAACCGCTCTCGCCTCCTCGATAGCTGCCGCGCATGTCGGAGGCGGCGGCGGCGGCGGCGGCGGCGGCGGCGGCGGCGGCGGCATCGCCGTTGACACCGCCGGCGCTGGCGCGGCTGGAAGTGAGGCCCAAGGCGGAGGGTAGGCGGAAGGACGAAGTGAGCCATGAGCTAATCGAGCTGCTGCGCGGCGCCTTGGCCTGAGGCGTCTCCGCCGCGCCTGAGCCCCTCGCACTGCCGCTCGTACTTCCTAATGTGGACTCATCCACATCCATCGAGTCGTCGGACGCGCCGCCGTGGGCACTCGTCGTCGCGTAGTCGGCCATCGGCATGTAGGCGTACGGCGGCGGCGGCGGCGGCGGCGGATGCTTGGTCTTCGGCAGCGGCAGTGAGAGAGACAGGAAGGGGTCCGCGGTCCAAGAGTGGCTGGAGCAGCCGCAGCACGTGACCCGGGAGAGCAATTGGCCTGTGGGGCGTGGGGAGCGAGCGCGGCGTGAGCAAGTGCGTGCATGCAAGTGCGTGCGGGAGGGCGTGCATGCCCAAATCAGGAAGGTCCGCACAGCGAGGAAGGTCCGCACAGGCGGGTAGAGGAGGCGTGGGCGGGCGGCGTGGACGGTTGGCGGCGGGGCGCGCTGCTGCGCACCCTCGAAGAGGTGCGAGATGATCGACATGTGCGGGCGCGGTGGCGGCGGGAGGCCCGCCGCCATCGCGATGCCATCGTCCCGCTTGCCCTTGCCTTCTTGCCGCTTCTTGAGTTGCTCCTCGTACGCGAGCTGCGCCTCGTCTTGCCACTCCTCGCCGGTGCACTCGCGCCAGCGGCGCTTGAGGCGGTTGCGCATCTCTTCCAGCTCGTGCTCCGAGAGCGGCCGCTTGAGCTGCTCGTGCAGCGTGTCGAGCAGCGCGCACACAAACTCCTGCGTGTCCTGCTGCTGGTGTAAGCCCTCCAGAGCACGCGTCAGGCCGTGCACTGCGAGCACAAAGTCATGGGTCTGGACCGGGCGCGCACCCGGCTGCCCGCCATTGCGCAGCTCCTGGAAGACGTCCTCGAACTGCCGCGCGAGGTCCGTCTTCGTCTGGTGCTGCGCCGTGGGAAGCTCCAGCACTGGGCTCGCCGTGTGCAGCACCTCGGCGAGCGCCGAGCAGCTGGCGAGCGCCTGCATCGCCGAGTTGAGGTAGCACGTCACGCCCGTGTTCACCATCCCGCGAGGCTGCATTGACTCGGCCATGGCGGCCCTCACGCCGGCTACAACCAGCGGTCTTCGCACAAGGCAGCGGGTCCCGTGCGCCGACTCCCGCGAGGAGTGACAAGGGGTGTGAAATGGAACAGTCCAGGTCGCGACGCACCGTGGCGTCGGCGTTTGATATTGATCAAGCGTGTAACGGGCATTGAGTTCCGTCACAAAAAAACATATGGGCGCAACATCGTCGGCCACCGCGGCGACGACCCCGATGCCGAGCATCCTCTACGTCGTGCTCGAGGATTTCTCGACGCTCGCGTCGCCCGTCTTCTCCGCCGACGCGACCGCCGCCAATCGGCGACACACTCCTTACCTCGCCTCCCTCGCCGCGCGCGGCGTCGTCTTCCAGAACGCCTATTGCCAGGCGCCGATCTGCAATCCGTCGCGCACCTCGTTCCTGACCGGCCGCCGGCCAACGAGCACGCGCGTGTGGACGAACGACGACGCGTTCCCGCAGGGGCTGCCGACGATCGTCGACTTTCTTCGTGACGGGCCGCGCACGGCCGACGGCGCCGCCGCGGTCGCATGCGCCGGCCGCGGCAAGATCTTTCACATCGCGTGCGACAAGGAGACGTATGGCTTCACGAACGGCGAGGCGTACCTGGACGCGAACGCATCCGCCTCGAATCTCGCCGACGCGAGGCTGCGCACCGCCATCGACGCGAGCTCCAACGCGGTCGCGCGCCGCTCGCTGCGCGAAGCGCTCAACGCTACCTGGTGGCACGCGCCAGATTCCTGGGAGAGTGGGCAGCCGGTTGGGCATGGTGACGTTGGCCGCGGCATACGCAAGGTGTTGACGCGCTCGCACGACCAGTCCAAGACCGCCGTCGCGCTCCGGATGCTCGCGCTTCATGCGGCACAGCGCACCGCCCGCTTCTTTTTGGCTGTTGGGCTTGCATCGACCCACGTCCATGGCGCCCGCATCTGCAAGCCCGCCGCGTCCGAGGCCGTAGGCGGGCGCGAGCTGCCGCCGCACGTGGCGCTGCCCCCCCCGCGCGCGACCGAGCGCGACCCCCCCCTCGTCACGTGGCCGAACTGGGACGTGCCGCGCTTCGATGTTGGCGCCAAGTGGGCGCGGGAGGCGATCGGGCTGTACTACGCGTGCGCCACGCACGTGGACGAGCAGATCGGTGCGCTGCTGCACGGGCTCGATGCGCTCGAGCTGCGTGCGCGTACGGCGGTCGTGGTGCAAGGTGACCACGGCTTCTCGCTGGGACGTCACGGGCGCTGGTCCAAGTACAATTTGTATGAGGACGCGACTCGCGTGCCTCTGCTCTTCTCCATACCAGGCCAACCGCCCGCCGTCGTCACCGATATCGTCGAGAGCCTTGATGTCATGTCGACCCTCCTCGACCTTTGGGGCGTACCTCGTGTGCCGCCGACGGCGGACGAGGTGGCGGCGGCGCGGGCGGCGGGTACGGCTCCCCCGACGCGCTTTCGTCTACGTGGCGCGCCGACGCTGATCGAAGGTGAATCGCTGCTGCCGTACGTCTCCACGGCTGCCGCCACTGCCGCCGCCGCCATGCACAGGCCTGCAATAGGCCCTGCTGTGCCGTCCTCGTCGTCGTCCACGGCGCTCGCTACGGCGCTCCGGCGCACGCGCATAGCGCGATCGGAGCTCCGCGAATGGACTGTCCTTCATCGCGCTGCCGACGAGCTCCTCCCCGGAGCATTGCCACGTCGCCTAGTCGGCGATGGGTGGCAGCTGTACGTGCGCACGCCCAGGTACGCGTACGTAGCGTACCTGAAGCCGGCGGGGGTGCCCAACAAGAAGGAGATGCCCTTTCGCGTGCCGCATCGGCTGATCGACGAGTCCCTCTTTGACCATCAGGTGATGGACCTTGATTGCTCTTGATTGCCCTTGATTGCTCTTGATTGTGCCTCGTCGGCTGATCGACGAATCCCTCTTGAACCCTCAGTCCGACCCTAATGAGGGAGACAATCTCGCCTACCTGCCCGCGCACAATACGACTCGCATCGAGCTCTTGCAGATGGTGAGGCGCCTGTGGAACCTGACGCTGGCCGGCCCGCACGTGCCGGATCGGCCCGCACGCCTCCGCTGGCTGCAGCTGCAGTCGACGAAGACGGTCACGAGTGGCTGGGGCGACGGCAAGGGCAAGAGTGTCAATAAGAGCGGTGGCGCCAGCGGCAAGGGCAAGGGCTCTGGCAAGGGCACGGAGGCGGGACTAGCCCGACGGGAACTGTCGCAACTGGGTTGGGGTGGCAAGGGCAAGGGCAAGGGCAAGGGCAAGGGCAAGGGCAGGAACCTGCTTCCCAAGGGCGGCGCATGGCCACGGGGTGGCCATGGGGGCGGCGCGGCCGGCGCGGGCAGGCCGCGTTTCACACACTTGTGATGGATACTACATTTGTAGAGGACGTCGCGTGAGGGAGAGGAGAGATACAAAAGAGTGCCGTGCGAACTGCTAACAGTAGGCCCACACTAAGCGCTAGGGAACTTGGGGGTGTGCGCGCGCCGAACGAAGTGCTCGGTGCAACGCTGCGAACGGCTGTGCGACGCCGCGGTTGAGGTCCGCAAAGCACAGGCTCGCCCGTCCAAGCAAAGCGGCTCTAATGGTCGCGACGCTCATGACTCCGGCGTCGCAGGACTACCACTTTAGCTTCTCGCTGATCGTGCTCGGCGACCAGCGCGTGGGCAAGTCGCAGCTCATCGCGTGCACGCTGCCCGAGGAGGCCGCGTCGGAGACGGCGGAGCTCGGTGCGGACCATGGCGTGCTGTGCAAGACACACACGTACGAATCGCGCGGCGCGCGCTACCAGATACACATGTGGGAGGTTCCGGGGGCGCCACGCCACCTGAAAACCGCCGATCGATACGCCTCGGTCGCCGCGGGCGTGCTGCTCGTCTTCGACCTCACGCGGCGAGCGACCTTTGAGCGCGCGTCGCTCTGGCTCGACACAGTCGAGGCGTCGAGCCCAGAGCTGCCGCGCGTGCTGGTCGGCAACAAGTCTGACGGTGAGACGCAGGTGACCGCCGAGGAGGCCGTCGCGCTCGCGCAGAAGCACGGCTGCAAGTACTTTGAGACGTCGGCCATCCGCAACGAGCAGGTGCCCGAGGCGTTCTCGTCGCTGATCGCGCGCGTCGTCGCGCAGATCCCCAACCCGCCCGAGCCCAGCCTGCTGCTGCGCAAGCGCATCCAGATCGGCAAGGCGCTCGCTGACAACAAGTCATTCCGCGCCGCGCTCTTCGATTACAGTCCGAAGGTATGACCAGGCCGAAGGTATGACCAGATTGAAGGTATGTGAGAACGCGGTATGACTTGTTGTCAGGTATTATACAGTCCGAAGGTATGGCCAGACTGAAGGTATGACCAGGCCGCGTTCAGTCCGCCGCGGTCCGCTCGGGGACACCGGGTCCGCGTTAACGTCCGGACGACGAGAGGCTCAGCCCTGAGCCCAGCGCCCGCCGCGGGCCAGACCGGACACCGGTGACGCGGAGCATAGACCGCGTCCGCGCCTGGATTTACGATTACGTGAGGATTGAACGGTCTGGGGATGTCACGCCGCACGAGAGATCTTGCCAAACACACTCTGTACGTCGCTACCTAAATTCACAGGACCTAAAGTACACCTGCAACACTAGAGACGCGAAATGTGCCCCGAGTGCCCGGGCTACCGGCGGAAGCCGCTGCGGCCTGCGCACGCGCTGCCGCAGGCGTGTAAAAACTAAACAATTTCGAGTTTGCGCTGGTGGTTCCAACGCCACAGTGGTTGCCGGTCGGCGCAAGGCGGCCCTGAGCGCGTGTCGCGCCGCCTCCCTTGTCCGTGTTGAATAGCGCTCGTCACGACGCTCGCACGAAATGGCGCACACGAATGCGCTCAACATGGCGCGATCTGCATGCGAGACAGAGCGTGCTTGGATCTCGCTGTAATCTCGCGGTCGGTAGTCGCCATTGATCTCGCGGTCACTAGTCGGGCGGCTCGACACGTGGCACCCAATGGATGGAACTGCACAGGAGAGCATCGGTGAGCACCCACGGCCAGCGGTGCGTCGCGAGCAGCAGGGTGGCCACCATCGCGCTCACGTGCACGGCCGGCACGTGGAAGTGCAGGTGCAGCCCGGGACGCGTCACGCCCGGGATGGCGCTCGGCAGACGTATCTCGAAGGGTCGGTGCGACGCGTCGTCTTGGGCGGATCGAGCTGGCGAGCTGGCGCGTGGTGACGGGGGGCCGGGATGCTTGGAGGCGGCGGCGGTGGCGGCGGTGGCGGCGGTGGTGTTGGCGGCGGCGGTGGCGGCGGTGGCGGCGGTGGTGGCGCTCGTGCTGACGGCGCCATCATGGGCGGCGCAGCCGGTAGTGCGGCCACGCACGCCCTTCGGGTTCGATGCGCTCACCACGGCGCCCCGCCCGATCCGCCACCACTTTTCGGAGATGGCCCAGCCCAACGTGACGACCGCCGGCCACGCGATCCCATCAAAGAGCGCCAGCATGTTGAGGCCGGTCCCGAACTGGCACGGGGGGTCCCATATGTGCACGAGGGGCGAGTGCAGCTGAATGCCACGCAGCGTCGCGCCCAACGCAAAGAGGCGACGAGGCCGAATCTTGCCGAAACCGATGAGCGTGCGTCGAAAGGCTTCCTCCTGATTGACCGTGAACGATGAGTGCTTCCTCTTGCGCTCGATCAAGTACGACGAGGCCGCGTCGTGCATGAAGGTGTAGTCGTCCGCGAGTACGCTGAAGAACGGGTTGATGACGGTGCACGCGTAGATGATTCGGCACGCCCAGCGCAGCAGCCAATCTCCGCTCGCCTCCTTGGGCTTCGTGAGACGTGCGATCAGCGCGCCCACGGAAATGATCAACATTGGCAAGCGAATGGAGTCGGACCAGTGCCGGCGAGCCGGCCGGTGCGGCTGAATGGACTCCAGCGTGTGAAGCATCGCGCGCGCCCAGTCAGCGGGCCGTGGCACCTCAAACTTGGGCAGCCTGGTGAGGTCGAACTTGGGCGGGTTCTTGCTCATTTCGAGCCGCGGCGCATCCTTGTCCGACACACGGACGAGTAGCAGCGACACAACGAGCGTCGCCATTTTGTGATTCGATTGCAAAACAAATGTTTGACGAAGCACAGGTGTGGGTGTGCAGGACAGAAAGAGCTTCGGGCGACCTGAAAGGACCGAGTATCTTGAAACGTTCGCAATACACTCTTGAATCCGCGCGCGCCGAGATCGTCACTGTGAAAGAGTGAAAGTAAGGCACGTCTCTACTTGCCTCTCTACAATGTACTCCTCTGACTTCGCTGCCCAGCCTCTGCCCCACAGCCGAGGGCCGAGCTGCCGTCTCTGCGATGAGGCATGAGCACCGCGCGCCTCCAGCTCCGCGCGCCCCCGCTCCTGGCCAGCTGGGACGCCCAGTACAGCGCTGTCACGGCCTCCGCCGCATCGCACGAGCTACCGAATCAGGCAGGGAGCATCATGGAGGTGGACGGCAGGGCGGTTTGCTCCTCGGCCCGACTTCGTCGCGTGGCGCGCAGCAGCTTGCTGTGCTTCTTGCGCAGGTCCTCGTGCTCCTGCTGCAGCGCCGCGAAGCGCTCCGCGGCCGCCTCCGCGTACTCCTCAAGGCGCTCCACCCGCGCGAGCATCAGCTGTCGATGCTTGAGCTCAGCAGCACTCGGCGCAGCACTCGGCGCAGCACTCGGCGCACCGGCCAGGGGCTCGCACCACTGGCGCAGCTCGCGCAGCGCATCGAAGTCAAGCGGCGCGAGCGGCGCCGGCGGCCGTGCCGCCACCCCGCGCGTGCCTGGCACCTCGCTCGTCGCCGCTGCCGCCGCCGCCACGGCCGCCGCCCTCGCCGCCTCGTCTTCGGCTCGGCGCAGCTCGTGGCGCAGAAGGCCGAGGTGCACGCCGGCGGCGCTCGTCGAGGTGTGCGCCGTCGTGTGCCCCACGAGCTCGCCGCGCGCTGTTCTGCCCTCCGCCGCGAGCAGTCCCATCTCCGCCTCCATCGTCTGCCATTGCAGCGACGCCCGCTGCTGGGCAGCAGCCAGCTCCGAGGTGCGCTGCTCGAGCTGCGCGCGCATGCGCGCGGTGTCCTCGCGCGCCTCGTCGCGCGCCTCGACGGCCTCGTCGTACGCCGATCGCAGCAACATCGCGTGCATCTCGCTCTGCTTGCGCTGGCACTCAGCGATCGTCGCCGAGCGCTGGTGTGCCGCCTCAAGCTCACCTCGCATGCGCGCCACCTCGGCCTGCAGCGCCGTCACCTCCCGGCGCAGTGCCGCAGCCTCGGGATTCGTGAGCGCCTCGGATCTTGGAGCGGCGCTGCTGGCGCCGTCGCTGCTGCTATCGCTGGCCGCGGCAGTGTGCCTTGGGGGAACCTCTGTCGCTGTCGCAAAGACACGGGTCGTGTGCAGCTCTTGCATGGCCAAGGCGTTCTCCTCGAGGAGCGCACGGATCTGCCCCACGGCGAGCGTCATGGTGGCCGACCCTTTTGTGTTCCAGAGATCGGACTCGACGCGGCGCAGCATTGGCCGCCGGTAGGAGGAGCACGGTGCCGCGGTCTGCGGCGCGCTCTGTGAGTTGCTCTGTGAATCAAAGAGTAATCAAAGCGTGAAGCAGAGTTTTGGGGAAGCTTCTTCTTGCATACTGTTTGTTCAACGCAGATCGATGAGCCCAACAGGACGCGCCCAAGTATCGCCGTCGTTTCGGCACTCGAGCCGCTCGTCGGGGCTGCTTGTGAGGCAACGAGAAACCGTGGGTGGTGCGGATTCGCTCCGGACTGTCATGAGCGTGAGCAAGGAGGAATACCAGAAGCGGCGCTTCCAGGCGTGCCTGAACGCCCTGCCACGATCGCTCAACACCAACATCAATCCGGGATTCATGCTGCCGCGACGAGGCTTCGCGCCGGCCATCTGGACGGGCGGGGATGCGCCGGTGGCCGGCCCGGTCACCTCCGAGTATCTCTCGCGCTACCAATTTCGCGTGACGCCCATCAATAAGGATATGCACCTGAAGAAAGACGAAATCAAGCTGGTGCGCAATGGGTCGCCTTCCCTCCGACCCATGACCTTATCCACCACTGAAAACGCGATCGATTCCTGCCGTGACAGTATGTTGAAAGGGCGTTGCAACTCGGCGATGAGCGCAAGGGCATGCCTGTGGTATCCTCCCCGATCTGGGCACCGGCAAAATAGCACCATCTCACAGCACACAGGTACGTTTTCAGCATGTTTCTTGCGGTAAGACGACTCTCTAGGGTCGGCCCCCTGGGTCTATTTCGTATTTGAACTCACTACGTTAGGTGAAGGAAATCATGGGCGCGAGGCACACACACACACACGTCTCGTGCGAGACTTGAACGGAACGTCCGACACTGCCACACGTCCCACCTCTCTGTGTACGGGCACGGCACAGCGAGCGGCAGACCAGGCCGCAGGGTGAGGGATCACGCCTGTGCGCTGGGAGAGCACCGGACCTCATGTAGCAACCATTGAGGAGCCCGAGAGAGCGAGTACTTAATGCTTGTGTTGACCGAGGGCAGCGGAGCCGTCCTTTGAGACGGAGTGTGATGAGCGCGGGGGGAGCCCGCGATCCCACAACAATTGTCCCATAACTGACTGCTGACACAGCTGTGAATCTATGCTCGCCAATTGGCGAGTCGGGGAGTCGCAGTCGGGGAGTCGCAGTTTCCCCACACACCCTACAATGTTCGCCGTGTTTTCACACGGGCCTTCCGAGGGCCATGTCGTCGGTCCTAGGCCTCGACACCCCGCTGAAGCGGGGCATCTTCGTTGGGTACGTGTTGCTCTGGGTAAGCTCGCACCTGCTGATCTATGCCAGCAAGCGCGCGGGCGCGCCCGATTTCAACGCCACCTCGGTCGTGCTGCTCACCGAGCTCATCAAGCTCATCATGGCGACGTCCTTTTACGTGACATACGACGGCAGCCTGGCGCAGATGGTGCAGGCGACGCGCGACTCGGTGCCGCTGCTGCTCAAGTATGCCGTGCCCGCGCTTCTCTACTGCGTGTACAACAACCTCGTGTACATCAACCTGTCGACCTTTGACCCGGGCACGTACAACGTGCTCATGCAGGCGCGCATCGTGATGACGGGCGTGCTGTACCAGGTGCTCTTCACGAAGCGGCTGAGCCGCAACCAGTGGCTGGGCATCGTGCTCATCACTCTCGGCTGCATGTGCAAGGAGGCGGACAAGCTCACCTCGAGCACGAGCCTGAGCGCGAGCGCGCGTGCGTGGCTGCTGCTGCTGGCGCAGCTGCTGGCGTCGGTGTTCGCGGGCGTGTACACCGAGCTGCTGCTCAAGGGCGGCGACGGAGGGCTCGCGCGCGGCGTCACCACCAACCTGCAGAATGCGTACATGTACCTGCACTCCATCGTGTGGAATGGCGCCTTTCTGATGGCTCAGGGTCGGCTGGGCGAGGCAGTCGCCCCAGAGAACCTCGCCGCGATCTGCACGCCTACAATTCTCGCGATCATGGCGATCATGTCGTCGGTTGGACTGGTGACCGGCTACTTCCTCAAGCATCTCGACTCCGTCCTCAAGAACATCGCCGCCGCCACGGAGGTCGTCCTCACCATGCTTGCCTCCGCAGCTCTCTTCGGCACCGAACTGAACGCGACCGGCCTCGTCGCGGCACTGCTGGTCGCGGCTGGCGTGGCGCTGTACGCGCGCCCCGTGGCGCCCGCGCGCCCTGTGGCGCCCGTGCGCCCGCCTCCCCCCGCCCCCGATGCCGCGGCCGTTGAGGAGGAGTCCCAGGGCCTCCTCCGGAGCGAAAAGGATACCTCGCGATGACAAGCTCGTTCCGCAAACTCTGAAATCTCGCGCACACCGCACTTTAGGTTTTGTTATTAGCCTTTCATAAGCATGATTATTCCATACAGCGCGTGGCCTTAATTGGAGAGCCATCTTTGTGTCACTGAACGCAACGGCCAACGCTATCCTACACACTACACGGCTCGTTTTATTACCGCTGCGACGGAGATGGGCGCGCACGCTGGAGCCCGCGGCCGACCCGGCCGGCTATGGCTGCATCATCCATCGAACTAAAAGTCTGGGTTTGAATCAGTCCATATCCGCAGCTCGTGCCTCCGCCTCCGCGGCAGCGCGTGCCTCTTCGGATCGAAGCGCCGCCGCCGCCGCCGCCGCCGCCGCCGCCGCCGCCGCCGCCGCCTCTTGGGCTTTCTGCGCCGTCGCCGCGCGCGCGTTCGCCTTGCGCACCAGCTCCTCGAGCATATCCGTCCGCCCGCCTGACGAATCGGCTCCACTCGGTGAAGACGGCGCCCAAGACGGCGCCTCGCCCAGAGACGGCGCCCCGCCCTGCGGCGAGGACGGCATGCCGTTGAGCGCTGCATTGAGCGCTGCCGGCGGCGCGAATGCTGCCGGCGGCGGCGGCGGCGGCGCTGGCGGCGGCGGCGCTGGCGGTGCGGTGCGGTCCGGTGCGGTGCGGTCCGGTGCGGTGCGGTCCGCTGCGGTGCGGTCCGCTGCCTTCTTGAGACCTCCCGCGCCTGCCTTGATTGCGTCGAGCAGAGCGGTGCGACTGTCGCTTCCCACCGCCGATGGCGACTGCGGCTTGGGGGTCGCTGGCTTGGGGGGCGGCATGGGTGGCGGCATGGGCGGCGGGCAGGGTGGCGGGCGGGGAGGCCGGGCTGGCGCTGGAGGCGCTGTGCCGGGCGCCTGCTCCTCTGCGGGCATGGCCTGCGGTACCGGCGCCGTCTCGGGCGTCGTCTCGGGCGCCGTCTCGGGCGCCGTCTCGGGCGCCGGCTCAAAGTCGGCTAATTGCGCCACCTTGACTCCGAGCATCGCGCCGAATTGCATCGCGCTCGCGCTGGGGGGGCTGGCCTGGTGGATCGCGTAGAGCACCGCGCGCATCTCCGTCGGCTTGAGGCCCGAGGTGCCCATCGCGGTGAATCGGCCCGGCGGCATCTTGCGCACCTCGTCCAAGGTGATGACCACAAGCTTAAGCTCGGCTCGATGGCTCACGCGGCGTGCAAGCGTTCGCTCGGCGTCACTTAGGACGGCCATCAGGGCGTCCTCCTCCATGTGCGCGAGCAGCGGCAGCCATCGCGCGCGGCACTCGTCATACGCCGCCTGGTTCATCCGGTTCTGCTTGTGGCGCAGCTCGCGCTCCTGCGCATTCTTGGCATTCTCGCGCTCACGAGCCTCCCTAGCGGCCTTGGCTTCTTCAGCTTGCCTCTCGATCAGACTGTTCACACGAGAGAGCCGCGACGGATCAGACGCAATCAGACGCAATCAGACGCAATCAGACGCAATCGAACGCAATCAGACGCAATCAGACGCAATCAGACGCAATCAGTGGTCGTCACTACCGGATGCGGATCCGCTGCGGCTTATCGACGACCTCACCCAGCTTGATGAGGGTCATCTCGGCCATCCCACGCACCTGCCAAACATGGCAATCAGCAGCAATTAGGAGCGATCAGCTTGATGAGGGTCCTCTCGGCCATCGGACACACCGAGCAATCAGGAGCAATCAGGAGCAATCCGCTTGATGAGGGTCCTCTCGGCCATCGAACACACCGGCGGCGGCGTGTCGTCGCCGAGATACACGGTCGTATACCAATTGTACTCGCGCTGCAAGTCGGCATCGGCCAGCCTGAACAGATGCACATCACGCTCAAGGTACTCCTCCGCCGTGCCCACGCGCCCATCGAGGATAGCTTGCATGATCGTCCCCTTGGCCTTCTTATAACCCAAGCGCGCCTCCCGATCAAATATCTCCTGCTCGTCCTCCTCCTCCTCCTCCTCCTCCTCCTCCTGGCCGGTCGCTTTACTCGCGCTCGCTCGGCGTGGTCGGCGTGGGCCGCCGCCCGCCGCCGCCGCCGCGCGCAGCTGCGCATTCTCAGCGGCCATGCGTTCCTGATGAACGAGGCAATTAGAGGCAATTAGAGGCAATCCATTAGGGGGCAATTAGAGGCCATGCGTGCCTGATAGACGAGGGGGCACTCAGGAGCCATCAGTGGCCATCAAGTGGTCATCAGTAGCCATCAATAGCCATCAGTAGCCATCAATAGACATCAGTAGCCATCAATAGCCACCAGTAGCCATCAAAAGACGTCAGTGGCCATCAATAGACATCAGTAGCCATCAGTAGCCATGCTCGCCTGCGCCCCTTGCAGCGCTTCGAGCTTCGCCTGCAGCGCCGCCATCATCTCAAGCTTGCCCTTAGTCTCGAACATGATCTGCTGCAGTGCCATCTGGATCTGCATCTCACACCAGGCAATCAGAGGCAATTAGAGGCAATCAGAGGCAATTTGGAGGCAATCATAAGCCATCCGAGGCGCAATTAGAGCTCATATCCATCTGGATCTGGATCTGCACCTCGACCCGCTCGCGTCGGAGGGTGGTCAGAGGCAATCAGAAGCCATCCGAGGCAATTAGAGGCAATTAGAGGCAATCACCCGCTCGCGTCGGAGGGTGGTCAGAGGCATTCCGAGGCTCAATCCGAGCTCATCTCACCTGCATCTCCTCCCGCCCGCCGTCGGGCGCTTGCATCACGAGTAACCGACGTGATGCGAGGGAGAGTGCCTCGGTGGGCACCCCCGGCGTCGACTGTGCCTCGCTCAGGGCGGCGCGCAGCTGGTCCGCGTGCGTGGCCGCGAGCATCTGCTCGATGGCACATAAGGTGCCCGCCATCGCCGCCGCCGCGCGCGCGGAGGACATGAGCGCATCGCCCGCAGCCATGTCGAGGAGCTCTCCCAGGCCTGACCCGTCAGGCACCATGCTGTCGAGCAGCGTCGTCCCGAGCAGACCCATGGGGCCGCCGGGCATCAAGTCTTCCATCAGACCTCCAGGGCCGCGAAATGGATCGGCAGGCCGCGCAGACTCGCTGGGGCGTGCCGGGACCGGGCTCGCCGGCGCCGACACAGCCACCGGCTGCGGCGACAGCGTAAACAGGGGCTCCTCGGCAGGAACGGGCCGCGGCTCAACCCGCTCCATGGAAGCCATCGAAGAGCCCCTGATCAACTGAGTGGGTTTCCCCTTGTTCAACAAGTGGCGTAGCGCGGCCACCCACAGCCCAAAGGTCTCTTCGCCGCCCTCGCCAAACGACACGTCGAGCGACTCGCGCCCGGCACTTCGTTGTGCGGCACTGAGCACGAGGCTGAGCGAGAGGTGCTCGCTGCCGCCGGCGTCATTGCCCGCTCGCTGGAAGATTGGCGTCTCGCGACCGACGAGCAGCTCGACGACATCCGCCAGGCGCATTTGACGATCCTCATCCGACTTACTGCTGCCGATCGCATAGCTGCCCATGCTTTTGAGCATGGACTTTTTCTGCATCGGCGCCCAAGTGAGCCTTTTCTCGTCGGCGGAGAGCGTGAAGATGGTCTCTTTCGGCTGCCCTGCTCTCCCGTGCTTGAGGGCGACGGCACCGCCCTTGAGCAGCTCCAGGCCTGCACGCGCGGTGTCGGAAATCATGGCCGGTGGTCGTGCGTCTCCACGGGAACGGTGGTCGTGCGTCTTGCCGAAATGGCAACTTAAAGGCCTTTAACGTGACCGTGAACACTTCGACGGTCGTGCTGGAAGGTTCGAGCCTGGATTCCTTTTCTCTCTTGAATTTGCTGTTTCCGAGGAAAGCCCAGCGAGTTTCGAAACGGCGTCCCGTCGATTCAACTAACGAGACAAGGATTCCTTCCTTGGAAAGACTCTCTTCCTTCTCGAGCACTTGTCCCACAATGGCGCCGCTGATCGGCTACTTCATGCGCAACGGGCCCTCGGGATTCGGATACAACTCCACCGCCGAGCAGGTCGCGAACGGACTGGACCTCACAGGAAAGACCTACCTCATCACAGGTGTCAACGCCGGTCTTGGATACGAAACCATGAGGGTGCTCGCGTCGAAGGGCGCGACGATAGTCGGGCTGGCGCGCACCGTCGAGAAGGCGACGCAGGCTGCAGCTAAAGCGGGTGTTCCGGAGGGCAAGTTTTACCCGATCGCCTGTGAGCTTAGCGAGCCGTCTGTCGTGCGGATGGCAGTGCGTGAGGTGGTTGCATGCCGCGCGGGCCCGCTCGACGCCATCATTGCGAATGCTGCTATCATGGCACTGCCCAAGCGAGAGACGAAGCACGGTGTCGAGCTGCAGTACCTCACCAATCACGTCGGTCATTTCATCCTCGTGAACGGCATCGTGAAGCAGCTGAAGCCCGATGGTCGCGTGGTTATTCTCTCATCCATGGCGGAGAGCATGGCGTACAAGAAGCACGGGATCAACTTTGATGACATGACGGGCGAGAAGGAGTACAGCCCGTGGGGCGCGTATGGGCAGTCCAAGCTCGCCAATCTTCTGTTTGCTCGTGAGCTGAGCAAGCGGCTGCCCGAGGGCCAGGTCTGCAACTCGGTGCACCCAGGCGTCGCTGCGACGGAGCTCTCGCGGAACATGGACCAGGGCCCGATTGCGAAGTTCATCTTCGGCACGCTTGGCCCGATGATTGCGCTCAAGAGTGTCGGCGCTTGTGCCGCGACGCAGACTTACCTGGCAGTGCACCCAGACGCAAAGGGCATCACGGGCAAGTACTGGGCCTCGTGCAACGTGTCGACGCCGAGTCCGCACGGCCAGGACGACGAGCTGGCAGCGCGTATGTGGAAGGAGACGGAGGCGCTGGTAAACTCGCTCGAGGAGTGAACTTGCCACAAGGTGGAGGCGTGAACTCGCTGGCTGAGGCTGTCGTGTGGCGAGTGTCGCACGGCTGCCTGACGTCGCGATAGAGCGGTGGCGAGAGAGCGGAGGTCGGTGGTCGCCGGACGAAGTCCATTGCTGCACGCGCGGGGGGGGGATGCCGCTCGGGGCAGGGCACAGCCGGGGAGGGGGAGGGGACACCGACATGCCGGCATTTGATCGCATGATCGCATTGAAACGAAACGGACGCGGCAATTGGGACGCGGAGCCCGCTTTCAAGGCATGCTTCAAGGCCAAGAGATGGGGACACCCGGCGCTTTGGTTCAGCTTGTCCAACGCTGCGAGCACGTGAGCTGCAGCCGTGTTAATAGTGTTTCCGTGTCGATTGCATTTGTGCTGGTTGCTGCTACGAACTACGAAGGAGGTGAAATCCGAATAAGTGTACGAACGGAGGGCAGATGCGCTCGGTACGGCGCGTTTCCTTATAGGGGGGTATAGGAATGTGTCCATAGACCCATCTATGCGGCAATCGACTCGGGGCGGCGCCCCGAGTTCATTGATGGCGAAAGCAATCTATGGACACATCGGCAAGGCCCTGTTCCACAGACCCGCCTCTTGGCGCATCCCATGGAGGCAGCGAGGACGGCACGAAGCCGCCCGCGCGTCCGCCTATCGCCAGCCAGCCAGTCTTCAGATTGAATGCGACGCTTGTGTTCGATCCTGATCGCCAGCAGCACGTGCTGGCCACCCAT
>Ga0210239_100067_pt1 | contig 71604 bp, 49 predicted proteins | sample ChrtobMetP5a_0mM_FD_155451 | JGI IMG/M metagenome (GOLD analysis project Ga0210239, IMG submission 155451) | Chrysochromulina tobin associated microbial communities from unialgal haptophyte culture, Seattle, Washington, United States - P5a_0mM | ecosystem: Host-associated > Algae > Haptophytes >... | reverse complement strand
GCGACAAGTGCGGCTCGTGGTTTTCTCCGGAGGTTGCAAGATAGCACAGGCAACTGCGCTCGAGCGCCTCGGCCACGGGCCTGGGCAGCGGCGGAACGTAGTCCTTGCCGAGGTAGCCGCCCAGCGATTTCTCACGCAAAGGTGAGGCTTGCGGAGAGATGCTGCCGATGGTGGGCTTCCAGGCGGACCGTAAGTGCTGCCACAGCTTTCCAAGAAGGCGGCGGGCGTGGCTCATGACTCCCCAGTTGTTTTGGTAGATGATGTGGAGCAGGAGCCCCGTGGTTAGGGCAGTGTGCAATGAGGGCAGGAGCGCGCGCATCGTGAGCAAATTACTGCGAACGCCGCCGCGCGCGCGAATGAAGCGCTCGCAAGTCAAGTCAAGACGCTCGCAAAGATGTATCAAAAACCTTGCGAGCACCCAGGTCCTGAAAGAGGTCATGTTTCCATTCACTGGGCCGGTGCGCGTTCCGACCATGGACGAGCTACAGCAGCGATTGGCGGCTGCGAGGGCGCGCGCGGAGGCGGCGGCGTCACGATCGTCGCCTTTGGCGCCAGCGTCCGCTGCAAGTGGTGCTGGGCCACCTTCCAGCCAGGCCGACAGCGCTGACGCCTCGAAGGCGCAGCAGCCGCGCGCGTCATGGCAGAAAGAGCTGGACGCACGTCGGCAAAGAAAGTCAGCCAACTCAGTGCCGCAAATAGCGAGTGCCACTGAGGACGCGAGTGCCGAGAGTGACGCCGCTCCCACGAGCGGCCACCACGCGGCGCCAGCCACGCCGTTCACGAATGGCGCACAAGATGAGAGCCGCGCGACCGTGTCACCTCCGAGTGTCGCATTGGGCACGCCTGGCGCACCCAGTGCGTCTCCGCCGCCGCGAGCGATGCACCCGCCTTCTGCTGCGGAGCGTACGCATGACGCGAACGCCGCCGCGGCAGCAGCTGTCGTGACGCTAGCGGAGGCACATGGCGGCGGCGGGAGGGAGCCATCCCCGATGACGGCGGTGCCGCCCGAGGGCGGTGGCCAGAAGAACTACACCCTCTGGAATGAGCTCGTGGCCGTGCGCGGCGAGAACGACGCGCTCGGACAGGAGCTGAGCACCGCGCGCGCGGCCAATGAGCGCCTGAGCCTCATTCTGAGCGGCATGAGCGAGCGATTGCGCGCGCAGCTCGAGGCGCTGCTCCGGCGCGGCTTGCACACGGAGGAGAGGATCCAAATGTTTGGCGAGCTCAAAGAGCTCCTGTCCTTCGAGGAGCAGTTTGAGCAGGTGCAGGCGATCGCACCCTCGCCGCGCAGCGCACGCAACGCCGCCGCCGATGTGGCCGGAGGGCGATTGGGCGCCGTAATGGGCGCCGATTGGCCGTGCGCGAGTGCGAGCTCAACGGCTGGTGCTGCCGGGGCCTCGGCGAGCACCGCGGAGCTGTACCGGAACCCTCTGGCCCCGGCATTCATCCAAAAGGGTTCCTCGGCGAGCACGGCGGAGCTCGTGGCGGCTGGTGAGGCAGCCCTCGTGGCGTGGAAGCCGAAACTGGCTGCGTCTCCGCCGCCCACGCTGCCGCCGCCCACGCCATCGCCGCCCACGCGAGCGCCGCCCACGACGGCGCCGAGCACGGCAGCGCCACCCACGTCGCCGCCGCCTCGTGCGGTCGCGCGTGGGTTGCCGCCACTGCAGGCGCACGAGGAGCGCGAGCCGTCGCCGTTCGCGCCGCCGCCGTCGGCGTTTGCGGACGCGGAGCCGTCGCTTGCCGCGACGGCGCTCGCCGGACTCACGCACGGGAGTCCGGTGAGACGGGTGGAGGCGGCGACGGCCAGGGAGGCGATGGCGGCAAAGGAGGCGCTGGCGGCAAAGGAGGCGATGGCGGCCAAGGAGGTGCTGGCGGCAAAGGAGGCGATGGCGGCAAAGGAGGCGGCCCTCGACTTGGCGAACGCGGCGCTCGCGAAGGCGTCTGCCGCTGAGGCGGCCGAAGCCGAGGCGACCGCCATGGCAGCGAATGCGTCGGCGGCCGCCAAGGATCTCGCCAAAGAGCTCGCGATTTCCAGAGGATCTCGCCAGGATCTCGCCAACGAGCTCGCGATCCTGAGAATGGAGGCCTCGGTCGCCGCGGCCACGGCGGCGCGAGCCCTTGCAGAGATGGAGCAGCAAGCGGCGCTGACGGCCGCGCAGGCCGCGCAGGCTCTGGAAGAGGCGCGTGCCGAGGCATTGAGCGCACGCCTACGCTCCGATTCCACCGTCTTCGCGGCGAACCGACGGTGCGAGGCCGAGATCGCAGAGGCGCGGATGCGTGCTCGGGCGGCGGTGCACGCCACGGAGGAGCAATCTGAGGCGGCGGTGCGCGAGGCGCAAGACATCGCGAAAGCGGCAGCGGCCAGCGCGGCCCTCGCCGAGGAGGAGCTGCGACGCGAGAGGGCGCGCGGGCAGGTGGAGCGCGCCACACACGCTTCCGAGGCCGAGCGCTGGCGTGCTGCTCTCGAGGAGGCGCGCGCCGAGGCCGAGCGTTGCCGCCGCAGTAGCGCCGTGTTGGGCGCGGATGCCGAGCGCTACCGGCGCAGCTCGCTGGGCGAGGCGCATGCACGTCAGCCGGCACCCTCGCCGCCGCTCGCAGCGACGCTCTCGGCGAGCGCGCAGGCCGAGCGGGTGCGGGCACAGCACAAGAGGCCGCCGCCGCCGTTGGCCTCGCAGCACACGCCGACGAGCGTGCCCAAGCGCCCCGTTGAGATTCGACGAGATTCCACAGAGGCCGAAGTCGACATGCCGAGCGGCGCGGGCGGTGGCGATGCGGCTCTCATGGACGCTCTCATGGACCGCATCGTGCTCACACGCCACTGGGAGTACATCATGCAGGGTGCGGGCAGCCCAGGGGACGCCACGCCTGGAAGTCGTGCCGCAGCGGTGGTCGCTCTTGAGCTGCAGTAGCTGCGGTCACGCCATCATACACCGGCTGCGCGACGCGCGCGTCAGGTCACACCGGCACACTCGGCTTCGCCTCGGGAGATTGCGCGTGCTACCTGCTTAGCAGAAGTGTATTAGGTCCGGTCCCGTATCTAGCTTCATAGTTCATCACTTTGAAAGAGCTCTTTTAAGTGACAAATAAAGTACTGCGTGCACCACATTGTATAGATTCGCACTGTCATTGGTCATTACTAGTATGTGGCGACATGTATGTGGCTCAGACGTCGGGCATGCCCATGGCATCATAGAGGAACCAGTGCTTGTTAACCGTTTCCAGCACGTGCCATCGACACGCGAACTCATCCGGAAACGTGACAAAATCTGAGAGAGTAGGCATTCCAAAGCGCGCATTTTGAACAGAGGGATGCATGGGTGACCGAACGGGGGCGCGCAGGCAGCACGCACCGCCAGCCTGGACGAGTACCGGCTTGCCAGTCTCTTCTGGGATGATCTCCATTTTGCCACTGATGATGTACGAGAGCTCATTGGTGTCGTACACCTTCAGGGCGCTGATTTCACCCGTCTTATATTTCGCGCTCCCTTCGGTTGACCATGTTGGCCAGGACTTGACCCCGAGCTCCGCAAGCTGCTTCTCCGTGGCCTTCTCAACCTTGAAGACTGACTTCATCGGGTTGCTGGGATCCGTGTGGATCGGCTTCGCCTTTGCGAAATTCATGGCGGCATCGACTGCTCGCAAACCGCCGACGGGAGCAAGGCCGCGATTCGGCAGCTGGAACGCGAGCAGGGCGACGAGATGCGACAGCATCCCCACTGCTCGAAGAATTCCGCAACACCTAGAAGTTCGGGTTTATGTGCAGGGTTTATGGGCTTTCGGGTTTATTAGTTTTTCTCTTGAAGCGTAATTCACGAGGGCGGTCAATCCATTCATGTGAACCCTGAACAAATCATCCCACACCACCACCTCTCTCACTCTCTCTGCTCTACAAGCCATCTTCCTCGTTTTGGCTTCTGACCGCCGCGTCCGCTGGCGCCTAACGCGTCTCTACCTAGGCTCGGACTCCATCTTTGAGACGTCCGCCATCGGTGTGTCGACGAGGCACTCCTCGCCCATGCACTCGGCCACGCATGCGACGATCTTCATCCGGTTCTCGCGCACCCACTTCATGCGCTTCGCATAGGTAGCGGCGCGCGTCGTCAGCTCTTTGATGTCTGAGCGAGGCGAGGAGAGCCGAGCCGGCTGTCAGAGACGCAGGGCTGGGCAGATGGAGGGCAGATGGAGGGGAGATGGAGGGGAGATGGAGGGAGATCGCGGCGAGATCGCACCGTCCTCGCCCGAGATCGCCCGGCCGACAAAGTAGACGACGTTCGACATGACGCGCAGGTTGATCATGTCGGGCAGCGCGTAGATCTCCGCCTGCGTCAGCTTGCTGTGCTCAGAGAAGCCCTCGATGAAGCTCTTCACAAGTGGAAAAGGATCCGCCTCGCCGACATACTTAGACAGAGTCACTGCAGGGTCCATGGCGCGCCAATCGACGGCGCAGAACTCGAAGTCCAAAAGGCCCGTCACGGCGCCCGTGTTCGCGTCGCACAGCACGTTGTCGTAGTGGAGGTCGCCGTGGATGGGCTGCATTGGCAGCTTCTTCGCATTCTCGTCGGCAAACTTGTCACACGGCTTGAACTCCTCGATGAGCGCATTCATGGCTTCGCGGCAGACGTCAAGCTCCGTGCCAGAGACATACTTGTAAAACTTGTCTCGATCGCACGCCGGATGCGCGCGGTAGATGTCGGCGTACGGCGGGGCGGACTTGCCCTGAAACTTCTTGACGTCGAGCTTTCCCATCACACCCAGCAGCTGCCCGACAGCAGCGCCGAGCAGGCGCGGGTCGTTGTTCTTCGGAAGCGTGCCAGGGATGTTCAAACAGACGCACGCCTGGTTGCCCGACGGCAGCTCGATCATCGTCGAGCCTGTCTTGAATGACGGCACGTAAGTCGGCACCTTGAATGGGAGCGAATCGACTCCTGTCTTGTGGAGCTGGTCAAGGACAGAATGTTCATACTTGACGCGGTCGGTGTTGCCGCCGTTATTGTACATCCGCAGCACGAATCTCTCGCCCTTGGTCGTGTCCACGTACTGCACGTAGTTGTTCACTCCACCTTTGGTCGGAGTGATCTTCGCATTGGGGTCGTCAATGAAGTACGAGAGCGCGAGCTTCGCCTCAGCCTGATCGAGATTGGCCTGGTCTACAGCCACAATATGAGCTCGCTTGAGCTGCGAATAAGCCGGCTGCATGCCGACCATGTAAGCATCTGCCGGAGCGAGCAGCAGCGAGGCTGCGAGGAGGAGCTGGTAGAGCATCGGGTCGTCGGAGGTGGATCTCGCGAGTTGAGTTGCGGAATCTCGCGATTTCTTGACATAAATGACGCACACCTCCCATGTCTGGAAAGCTCGCATCTTACCCGTCGCAGAATATACATGACTTTCGAGAGAGTTTCGAAACGTGCGAAAAAACCGGCGACCGAAATGGTCGCTGACGCTGGCCGCATTCGCGAAGCTGAATGGAGTACGTGACAGGAGCAGGTTGGCGCCGACAGGAGGAGGCTGCCAACGTCAGGGGTTACCAGTTGTCGGCGGCAGGCAACTTCGGGGGAGGAGCGCCGACAGGAGGAGGCCCTCGTACGGAGTACGTGACCCGCGCACGGCGCCGACGGGAGGCGGAGGCGCAAGAACTGGCGACGCAGGAGCGTGAAGAGGGGCCGGCCAAAAAAAATTATGGCGGTGAGCATATCGGCAACCAGCGCGAGCAGGCGGCCAACGTGGTCCGCAAGCATATTCTTAACGGCGGAGTGGCTGAGGGTGAGCGCCATTGGGCATATCCAGAAAAGCGATGGCCGCTTAAGCTGGAAGGTATTATACAGCAGAAGCAACAGGGAGCCAAGGCGTCGCAAGCTGGCTTTCAAGGTGCCTTCATGGCGAGCTCCTTCCGGCTGCAAGAGTTCGTCGGGAGCCCGGAATCTTCCAGACTTCGTGATCATCAGCACCGCTTAGACCGGGCGGCTGAGCTCTCTGCAAAGCTCGGCGTGGATAAGGTCAAGTTGTCCACACCATCCATCATCGATACGACGCCGCAGGCGGGGCACCACACGGCCGCCGCTCCTGCGGAAAGCGTACGCCAATCGCATCGACATCAGCTCTCCATGCGCCGCGATGCTCAATGGCCGACATCGATGGACTATTACGAGTACGAGGGCAGGGTCTCGCAACGGGGGGCTGCGGAATCGTCCCCCCCAAAGCGATGGCGGGATCGGTCGCCAATGACGCCGGATTTGGTGGCATAGCTCAACCACCGAGGATTCGTAGATTTGGGTGCCGATTCCGGCGAGGAACCCTCGATCGTACAGGTGGGTGCCGACTACTTGGTAGTTGCCCACTGCCGATTCCAGGGCCCTTTGGCACGGCACATTTTCTCTACACGCACTACCATGGTCATCTTAGCGGGCTCGACTTGAGGATGTGCTTTTGAATTGACGAGCCTTTTGAACGATGAGTCGGACTGCGAAGCGACAGGGCGATGAACCGTCGCAGCTCACGAGCGGAGCGACTCGCCGAAATGAGCAGTAGCGCCGTGATGAGCGCTTACAGGCTCCTAGGATGATGCAGACTTCACTGAAATCAAAAGAAAAATGGTGGGCTCGCGGAGCACCGGTTGCTCTAACTCTCACCGCTTAAGCTCCTGAGTTTCCAAGAGATTTGGTTGCAGTTCTTCTCTGTGTCTCGTTTCACTGTTAACAAGTAAGCCCAAAAGAGCCCAAAATAGTCCATTGTAGGAACCTAGACGTCATTTGCATGTTGCCCATCCTGGTAAATGCTCACGTCGAGACCGTCCTCGCGACGACCTTGGAGGAGCTCCTCCATCCACCCTCGGTCGATGAGAGCGTCCTCGCTACCGAGGAGCACCTCGATCCGCCCTCAGCCGTCCAGCGCCTGCGCCTGCCGTCCGGCGCAGCGGCGCCTCCGCCTCAGCCCATACATGCGAATGCAGCCGAGCGCCGAAGCCCAGAGCCGAAGCCCAAACCCATGCAGCCCGATGCGACCGATACATGTACACACGAGCTCGTGCGGGCAATGATTGACCTCGCCGCCGAGGGCGATACGACGCCCGCGCCCGTGCCCGGGCATCAAGCATCACGGGACTTTGGCAGCACAGAAGCATCAACCTTGACGAACAAGCGCGGATCCAGAGAGTTTGAGGATGTCGACCTCCGCCGTCGCAGCCACATAGCATCGGCGCCATGGGCAGCTGCGCCGAGAGCGCGCATGCTCTCGCCCGACCGCGGATGGAGGAACCCCGATGAAGTAGGCCGTCCCATCTATGGGGCCGCTTACGCCATCGGCGAGCAGCCGAACTTGAGCAGCTCACGGCTGGTGGACATTCAGATGCTGAAGGACGCGATGCGCCTCGATACCTTGCACGCCAAGGGCGACATGCTGGAGAAACAGCTTTGGGAAGCGATGCGCCTCGAAGCACTGCACGCCAAGGGCGACATGCTGGAGAAGGCGGTGCGCGCCAAGGCCGACATTCTGAGGGACGAGGTACGCGCCAAGGCCGAGCAGCTGCGTGATAAGGCGGACATTCTTCTCGACAAGGCGCGGGATCTTGGGCCGCAGCTGAGGGATAAGGCTGACATTCTGCTCGATGAAGCACGGGCCAAGGGCGATGCTGTGCTCGCCGCGTCTCGTGCCAGGGCAACCAAGGTGATCGCGCGCACTCGCTCTTTCGTGCCACAGCGCGAATCTCGTGCGGGCTTCATTGACGAGAGCGCGGTGCCCGACCCCGATGTGGTGCTGTTCGCGGATCTGGTGCTTGCGAGGCGAGGCCTCCCGCCACGTCCCGGACATGACTCGAGCCGGCATGAGCGCGCGTCCGTGGACAGCATGGACGACTGTGACGAGGAGCCGCAGAGCGACGCGAGTGATGCTGCGCATGGCGCCGAAGGAGCCCGACACGGCGCCGATGGTGCCGACTGGCTCCACCACGCCACCCACGGCTCCACTGAGGCCGGCGCCGAGGGCGCGGCGTCAGTAGGAGCGGCGATGGGCGGCCCGGGGGGTTCAGGACACGCCCACAGCTCGGCCTCGGGAAGCTTCTGTGTGGAGCCATCGCCCGATGGTGCGCTCGTGCAGCAGCTGCGCAGGCAATTCGCGACGCTCGCTGCGCAGCTCAGTGCCACCGAGGAGGAGCTGCGCTCAGCCCGAGAGATCTCAAGCGAGTGGAGCCAGTGCGTGCGCGCTATGTTCCAGGCGCTCTTGCTCAACCCGCGCATGCTCCTCAAATATGAGCTCAAGATGGGCAAGATGATGGAGAAGGCCATTGGAAAGCTCGAGCAGATCCAGGCTGTGCGGTGCGTACAGAGATGCTACGATGGCACGCGGATGGCCTGCAGATTGCATGCCACGGTGGCATGCAGATTACCGTGATTGAATGTGATTGTCCCCGATTGCATCTCGAGCTGATCTCTTCTGGGCGGTGCGCGCGCGCATTCCGTGTCACAGGTACGTCAAGTGCTCATTCCCGAGCATCCCGTCGGACGCCCCCCAGCTGCAGCTGCTCAGCTGGACAAGCTTGGAGGCCTCCCAGTGGACAGTGTCCTTCGCCCCGTCGTGGCGCATGGAGATGTGCCTCGAGGGGCGTGCCGCCCTCGTCCCCTTCAAGCTACTCGTGCGGGTGAGCACCATGACAATTAAGGGCGAGATGTCGCTCTCCTTCCCGAGCGACATGGGGCACGTGCTCATCTCCTTTGCCGCCATGCCGAAACTCGAGATGGCGATCGACTCGGAGATCTCCCTCGACGTCGGCGTCTCCCTCGGGCTGCCTGTCGGGAGGGCGGCCGCATCGCGCATCCGGCACGAAATCCACAAGTGGATCGCGAGCCACGCGGTCGCGCCGCACGCGATGAAGATCAAACGGACGCCGCCCACCAACCCCGCCGCTGCGGCCGCCGCTGCGGCCGCCACTGCGGACGCCGCCGCACCGGCGGCGGCGCAGGAGGCCTCGAAGCCCGAAGAGACGTGGTCGTCGTGGCTCCTCGGCGGTACGACGGAGAGCGCCGCCGCCGAGCCGTCGGCCGCCGGCGCTGACGCAGCCGACAGCAAGGCCGACAGCAAGGCCGACAGCAGGGGTGCCGCCGGGACTCACGCCGATGCAGCGCATGCAGGCGGCAGCACCGAGAACGGCGAGTCGCCCAGCATGAGCGGCGTGAGCGATGAAGATTTGCGGCGCGCCATCCTCGCCGCCCTCGTCAAGCACGACAACCCAAGCGTCGGCGCACGCGATGTCGGCGCGCGTGCCCGGGAGGTCCGGAAATTCAGAGTTGGCGGGGTTTTCTCGTCCGCGGTCCGGTAGGAATCCTAGTTCTTAAGATAGTCCCTGCCGGTGGGCAGGGGGCGAAAGTACTGTAGACCGGGGAAGCAGCCCCTCTTTTCTCATTGTGAATGGCAGGCTCGCCTCGGAAGTTCGACGAAGCCTGCGCAAAGCGACAAGAGCAACTCCGGACCGCCTGTGCGACTGCAGTCAATGGAAGCTCCCCGAGCAGCGCGAGCAGCCTTCTTACGGGCAGCTGACAAAGTATACCCCATTGAAGCAGCTGAGGTTGGCGATGCTCACGGCGATGCTGCTTCGACGATTGCTGGCGACGAAGAGGAGGATCTCTCGCGCGAGCAGCTGCAGATGATAAAGGCAAGGACCATGTGTACGTCATCCCCCACTCCTTGCGTTGCGACTTTGAGCCATCTGCTGACCCTTGCTGATCCAACGGCCCTCTGATCGAGTCTGACCGTCAACTGAGTTCGCAGTTAATATGACCGAGGAGGTTCCTGACGACGGTGGCGGCGGTCGCAAGCGGCTGCTCTTCCTTACCAACTCTCAGGCTGAACTTATCTCAGGCAGTAGTGCGAGCCTGCAGAAGATGCTCGACGCACTTGAGATCCCGCGACCAAAGCTGGTCATCAACTTGCTCGTTTCACAAGGGTCAACCGACTACGTCACTAATGAAATTTTAGGCGAGTTAGCGGCCTTGGGGAAAGCCGATGCGGGCCTGATGCCTCGTCGAGGCCCATTTGCAGGACCTGATGAAGAGCGGCAGGCGATCGAAATGCTAGACCACTTTATGGCAACCGTCATCCTGCCACTCGCTGCGCAGACTAATGCGTTCGTCTTGTGCAGCGCATGCCCGAATACCTGCATGCTCTCCAGCTCGCTCACGCGAATGTTCTCCGTCCACCGCTCAACCTGGGGCAGAGAACCACCCTTCACTGTCCTCTCTACAACGGCAAGTATTTCAAAGTTGTATCAAAACCCGGATGAGACATCCGTATGGCGAGGCGTTCGCCGGGCTTCACGTGCATGGCGCCAGCGTGACCGCAAGATCCTTGAGCTTGTTCATGCCAAGTTCGACGATGAAGTTCCTATTTATCACACCGACCTGGATCCTAATGCAATGATCTATCTTGTGGTGGACACGATCCATCCTAAAAGAGAGCGCTTGGGCGATAAAAAACCATTCAACAGATTGATGAACGAGCTTCTTCGCTACCTGGCAGAGACTCTGCCTTGCCTCACAATCAAAACGGGGCATTCTGACAAACCTAGTCTCGACAAGGCGACACAGCACGCGTCCAGCCTTGGCGTTGCGATGGAAACCATGCTCAGCGGCTCGCCACTACTCTTCCTCGACATGCGTGATCGCCCCCTGATTGAGGCGACCGACCGCGAGATGCTCATTTCCGCGGCTAAGGTGGCATACGAGAAGCATTGCATGAGTCTGCTTGAGGCGGGTGTTGCGGAAACATTTGACTCGATGAGCATCTCCTACTTTCACGATGTGCTCTTTGGCGACGGCGACATTCGCAATACGGAGACGCACCAAGGCGCCAAAGGGCGCAAACTCGTGTATCTCCACGAGGCGATTCAGAGAGCCGAGGAGGGTCGAGGTGCAACGCACGACGGCAAATTTGCGCCGGCTACGGTGCAGCAAATCAATCAAACTGCACTATGGCTCGCCACCCGGTTCTTTTTAGATGCTTGGGAGCTTCTCCCTGCGAGCGTCAAACAAGAGGCTGCTGCTGCTGGGGTGACTTCCATGATGAGCTATTACGCCGACAACATCACGGCTTTGTCCGTACACATTCGTACAATCCTCAATGGGCGTAACTTTCATCACGTGAACTTGCACGATATCGATGGCGCTTTTCGACTGGTTGGCGAGCTCGTGAAGCTGGACCGTCTTCCCAACGAGACAAGCTACCAAGGGCTCCTGCTCCTGCGCAGCGCATGGTGCGAGTTCGATGGGGCGATGATGAACGCAAACAAGTACAAATTGCGCTCCAAGTTGATCTTTTTCATGCATCTCGTCATCAGCGTGACCATCATCATAATTGGCAACCTTTTGCTCGTGTTCCCCAGCACCCAATTGCAACATGCACTCTATGGGCTTGCCACTTTCATCACTGTCCTCTCTGGGCTTGACTCCCTCCTTAATCCTACGAGGCGATGGCACCAGCTGCGTTCGATGGCCTGCTCAATGGAGGCAACTATATGGATGTACCGGGCGCGTGTCGGCCGCTTCCAACAGGTGAGCTCAGTCTGACGTTCAGCTATTCCAACTTCGAATTCCAACTCCCCTGAATTTTGGAAGAGATTGAACTCTGCTTGAAGGCTGAAGAATTGTACTCCACTTATGTTGTGCTCGCAGTCCATCTCTGACAATGCCCGGCCCGAGATCGAGCTCTGCGCGGCGATTAATGCATGGCGCGAAGAGTTAGTCAGCGCCGCCGACTTGCAAACAACCGACCTGGAGCGGCGGTGGGCACCGAGTGTGTACAAGCACCACCAATTTCAAGTGAAGAAAGCAAAGACGGTGCCCATCAGCGACGATCACCACTCCCCGCTCAAGCCCGAAGCATACCTTCAACTCCGCTTGCAGCACATGATGACGTTCTATCAGAAGCGTCTGCCAGTGTACACTCGCATACGTTTCTGGACGAGGGTTGTGGAGCTTTCCCTTACCGCGAGCGGGGCGTTGCTTGCCTACTTGAACCAAACTATTGCGGTGATCATCGTCATCATCGTCTGCAGTGCACTAATCTCCTGGTCTGAATTTTCAGATATCTCCAAGAAGATTGAGCGGTACACGCGAGCCGTGCGTTCCATGAAGAAGTTGCTCTCTTGGTGGGATGTGCTCACGGACGTCGAGAGGGCAGGCATCGATAACATCTCGACTCTCATTGAGACCGGAGAGTCGATCATCTCCGACGAACGGCAAGCGTGGAACTCGACTGCTAACCGGCTTTCTCTAGCAGCAAAACAGCCCGGTGGTCTAGTAGATCCGAAGGCGCCCGGGGGCATCCTCGGATCACAAGGAGGCTCTCTTCAGGGTAAGGAGTCGTTGACCGAGTTGAGCGCCACGTCCCATCGCGCTCCCTCCATGAATTAGCCGTGGCAGCAGACGCCGTTCTTGGGCTGCCTCTCAATCCCGGCCAAGGACTCGACCTTCCAGCCGCCCATCGGAAGCCAAGCACGCAAGCAGTAAGCACCTCCGAGTCAGCTGCTCCGATTGCACACGCATCGCGTTGATGCATCCTGCATACATGCATGTGTCACCGACGGCAGCTAAAACGGCAGCGAGTCCTAAAGACCTAAACCAACATGATGTGAGCATGAGTGACAGGGAGTCGAAGAGCCCCTCCCGCTCAAGGCGGTCCGGGTTGTAAGAGGCAGCTCGATGGAGCTGGGACGCAGGGACGGGCGCGCGGTACAGCCGGGCCCGGGGCCTCCACAGGCCCCCCCACGTTACCGCCTTACGGTGTAACGAGGCCCGGCGGATCGACCGCGTAATGTAAGGTTACGACGTTAGTGCTCGGAGCGACCGAGTGGCGACGAGCGTGAAAGGCGGGGACAGGGGGTTTCTTTTCACTTTCGTGGAGGTGTCTTTCGGTTTCGCGCCGCTTTTCGTCTACCGCACGGTCGAGAGAGTAGAGCGGTGCCCACGACTCTCGGACTGCGGAAAGTGGTGGCACCGGAGGTCGAAAGAGTCGGCAGCGCGAACAGAGGCAATTCATCGCACACGGTGTCCACAGGTACATCGTGTTCTCCCACATGAACTCCCACAGCGCATCGGCTGTGGGTTGCACAGCGCCTCCACACTCACAGATAAGGCCGGGGAAAGTGCACACCCATGTGCATGCCACGCTCGGCTCATATCGCTCGTTCTCGTTCTGGCTGGTCTACGCTCTGATTCTATCTGTCGACGCGCAACGAGAGGTCGTCATGAGAGGTCGCCTACGACGTACGGCAGCCAAAGGCCTGCTCGACCTTCGCCTCGTTGGCCGACGATGGGTCGGACGTCGGCCGCGCCGCCCTGAGCTTCGCAGATTGCTTCCGGTCGGCGTTGCCGCGCATCACTGACTGCAGCTTGATCGCGGCTACCTCGAACACGCGCGCCGTGTTGGGCGACGCCTGATAGGTCTGAAGCAGCGTGCGTGCTTCCGCAGGCGTGGACGAGTCCGTCTGGGCCTCGGCAGGCGCGGCGGGCGGCTCCCTGAGGGGACTTCGCACCTCCCACTTGGACGGTGAGATTGGATCTGCGGACTTGGACGGTGAGATTGGATCTGCGGACTTGGACGGTGAGATTGGATCTGCGGGTGCGCCCGCTATGGCGCCGGTGGCGCGTGCGTCAGCCTTGAGCGTGGTCGACTGCTTTCGGTCTGACCTGCCGCGGACGTGAGCCTGGATATGGACAGCGGCCTTCCCCTCTACCTCGGCCGCCCTGTTGGCCGCCTCGATTCTGCTCTCGGCCGTTGCTTCCGGAGGCAGCTCGAATGTTAACGTGGAGCCCGGCACGGCGCCGTCGGGTACTGTGAGGATCGTCGAGATCCCTGTCGGTAGCGTCATCTTAAGCTGATCGCCCTCGCGCGCACCCTCAGGCACAGTAACTTCATACGACTGCTGCGGCGATGCCGGCGCGGAGTTGCGCGGTGTGTCGAGCGTCGACTCATCAGCAAGCTCCGCCGCCGACACCGACAAGCGTGGGCTGAGGAGCCCTGCGCCTGCGAGTTGCTTGCTGAACAAGCTGCGCGTCGAGCCGATGCCTCGCTGCGCAGCGAAGATCGCGTTGAAGCGCTCGGCCGTCGACGGCGTGATGTACGAATGTAGCGCCGCGTCCACGAGCGTCTGGTCGTTGATCGCCGAGCACCATGCAAGGAGCCAACGCACGCGCGCAGCTGGGTCGTCGGAAAAGGAGACGACCAACGTCTTCTTGATGCGCGTGGCCGATCCCTCGGCAATCTGCAGGGTGACTGCGTCGGGCGCCTCCGCGGGCGGAGTCGGTGCGATTGAGACCACGTTGCGCAGGTCAAAGTAGCCCTTGATCGTCTTGCGCCTGTCGTCAGCGTAGTACTTCACGTGGAAGCCCTCCGACGTGAAGAAGCGGGTCCTCGCGCCGCTGCCGAAGGCATTTCCGACATGGTTCTTCCGGAGCCAGCCCACGACACAGGTAGGGTCCATGGCCACTTGGCTGCAGAACAGTGGGCCTCCATCCTGGTTTTCGAGTGAATTCACAGTCAATGTTTATACTCGACACCCAAGAAAAGGGCCGGCGTACATACGTGAACATACGTGAATTCACACCGACAACAAAAAAAGACCAAATGAGAAAGTGCGGCGATATTTCACACACGAGAAGGGGTCTCGGTCGAACAGTATGTACCGCATGGTACCGGTACCCCAGCCCTCAGCGCTCAGCCTCAGGTATACTCAGGATGGGTCGGTCGAATATCCCCGTCGGTCCGCATGTAGCCATAGTGGCGCCGTGACGAGCTGTTTCTGTGAAGAGCTGTTTACGTAAGGTTTGTAAGGTGTGATTTCCTACCGGTAATGAAGAGCAGCAGCCAGCAGGAGCGTCGACTCACGATTTCTCACGATCTAAGTCACGATCGCGCATCGCGGAGCAACTACCGGTACCATACTACATTTACTATACTACATCGCGGAGCAACTACCGCACCCGCCATGATTAACCATGAGCTTCAAGCTCGGTGCCCGCCATGGTGTTAATGTGTTTGTGTGAATGTGTATGTGTCCTTGTAAATCTTGGGAAATCTTGGCTCTTGGGGTTCGGTACATGTATTCCTGTTCACTGCCTCGCTGTTTACTTGTGTGTGTATTCGTAATCGTAATTCATAATGTCGCGCGAACATCCTTGGCACACTGCCCGCCTGTGCGCGGTCCCTGGCCCCCCGCCCGCCTGAGCCTGAGTCGACATGCGACTTTCCATGGAGGACGACTAGTCGACTACATGTATCAACGTAATCAACGGATCTTGGAATCGAGGGAGCGCCGGCCGTGCCCCACCACTTCGGGAGGGTGGGCTCGCGGAGCACCGGTTGCTCTAACTCTGACCGCTTTACAGCTGCTAGCTAGTATGTGACCAAATTCCAGAGCGGCCGCCGTTGTTAGTCGATAAAAAAGGAAAGAATCCATTCGTTTACTCTGAGCGCTCGTCTCCGGGTCTCGCACGTCTTCGTTGGCGCACTCGCAGGCATTTTGCATGCTGTCGCTCCGTCCGCCTGCTCCTCGTCGCGATGCTCGCCACCCAGCACACCGACTTCGAATCCTTCGCCAATGCGCTCGGTGCCCTTCCGAATCAGCCGCCCGTACCGATGGCGTGCGAGCCCTCGCCGAGTCCCATCGATGTGGACACCAAAGCCATCGTGCAGCAAGTGGTCGATGTGCTGCTCAAGCACAGCCCTTCGCCCGCGGTGCACCTCGAGGTGCTCGGCCGCCGATGGCTCGCGCTCGCTCGCAACGAATCCGTGACCAACCTCACGAGCACGCTCTTGCCTGCCAAGTTCTCAGCAATGAACATGCGTGACAAACGAGCCCGCAAGGTGCTCGAGCTCATGCCAGTGACGCCAGACTGCCCCCAGGCGATCATCGCGCTGCTCATGAGCCAGGCGAGCACCCATCGCTCGGCCGCGGACATCAGAGTCCTGCGGCGCTGCGGCAACCGGGCGGTGCAGCTCTCCGAGGACGGCCTAAAGCAGCCTACGTCGGCCACGAGCAAGGTCGTGTCAGCGGAAACAATAAAGGCGCTCGACGCGCATCGCGCTGCTGAGGCAAACGCTGGCAAAACACGTGCGTGGATGCGTGCCGAAGACGTCGCACTTCTGGAGCTGCACGCGGGAGACTTGCCGATGTCGACTCATCATCCTGCCCTCGTCAATCGATCTCACAGCGCACGCAGACATCGGATTCTCAGATTGCAAAAGGACGTGGGTGGGCTCGTACGGGCAAGCTTCTCAAAGTCAATCACCAACCAAGCTGGCCCGCTCCTCGAGCTTCACTACGGCCGATGGACGCGTCTCTCTGCGGACCTCGCGCTGCCCGAAAATGCTCAGGTGGACTGGCTGAATGGCGTCGCACGTGCCCCTGCAGCGTGGGACTTGCAGCTCGACCCAGATTCCATCGTGCTCTTCGATGCCGCGCGTGACGAATGGATCGATCTCGATGCGTCCGACCTCTTCATGCTGCCCGACGTTCGGCGAACCATGACGCTCCACCAGATCATGAATCACGTCGAAAACTGGATGCAAACCAAAGCGTCACCCGGGCTGCCCGAGCGCATCAAGTTCAAGGATCTGCGCTTCGCATTCCTTCCATCAGACCTGAACCCGCCATTGCCGTTCGAGGAAGCTGTGGCCGCAGCTGCTCCTACTGAAGGCCAGTCTGTACTCTATCATCGCGCCGACGGGAGCACCGCCCGTGCCAGTGTCAAGACCGTCAACGTGCCTTCGCCACCACCGCCGCCCGTGGCCACGCCTGACGCACGGCAGGGACTGCCGATTCGGCACGAAGAGAGCCCGGCGGTCCAGCCGACGACGTTCACCATCGTGGTCGAGGATGGCACAGAAGTCTGCACAGTGCGCGAGCGCCTGTCGCGTGACGTCTCGGCACGGGCTCAAGGCCAAGGTGCGACCTCGTCCTCGAGCTTGCTGCCGTACGACAGTGTCACGTTCCCAGATCCACATAGCACCGTCGAAGCTGTCGACCTCTACAACCAAAAACGCCGGCTCATCGTCACCAACGTGCGCAACCTCAATTCAGGAGACCGAGACGTGCGCAACTACTGGGCGGAGCGACGGCGCAATGCGGAGCACGTCCACAACGCCCGGCCTCGTGCTGTCGAGCACCTCACGATGCTCAACAACCTCACGGCTCAGGCTCACAATCACGGGGTCGACACGCATCTTCCAAATGAGGCCTCTGTCTGGGCAAAGCTCTCTAGGTACGCAACCTCGATCGCGGAGCCCATGACGTGTGTGTGCTTCCAGTGCGGCATGGTCAACCACCGCTCCAACACGCACGTCATCACGGTCCGAAACGTGACGAGGCCACGCGACTGCCGAGCGTATCGCGTCTTTCTTAAGGCTAATCGGGAAGAGCGCACGGGCTCGCCGGGCCGCATCATTAGAGGCAATGGTCGCGGCTGCATTGGCAGCGAGGCGGTTCGCGGGCACGAGCACGCGCCGCGGGCCGTCGCCGTACTGGCGCTGTGGCGGAGAGGCCGCATCCTCTGACGAGGAGGGCGACGAGAACGGCATTGGCGGCATATGCAAAAGGCTCGAGCCGCGATAGTGGTTCGCGCCGGACGCGAGCGCGCGAAGAGAGCGCTCGTCGCGCGCCAAATGAGAGAACTTGTAATGGGGTGGAAAGGTCGTTGTCATTTTTCTCATCTTCAGATTGTGCCTCTGTTTCGAGATGCTTGCGATGGGCGCCGATATGATACCTCGTTGGACGTTTGGCGGCCCTCTATTGTCTTGGAATCGAGGGAGCGCCGGCCGTGCCCCACCACTTCGGGAGGGTGGGCTCGCGGAGCACCGGTTGCTCTAACTCTGACCGCTTTAGCTCCTGAGTTTCCGAGATTTGGTTGCAATTCTTCTCTGTGTCTCGTTTCACTGTTAACAAGTACGAGTACGCCCATAATGAAAGTGTCGCATGGCTCGCTCCGAAATGTCCCGCCGCGCCCAAGCCCCTGTCCTTCCCAGCGCACTCACGTCGATCGACCCAGTCCCTCCTGCAACCGAGCGAATGCCTGCCGCCAAGGAGACAAAACGTCGAACGCCCTCTGGAAAGTGGCCCGACAAGACCCGGCAGACCTTCGTACTATTTCGCCTGTTTCTGGCCCTGCCCGCGCCCATGTTCTTATTGTTCACCGGCACTCAATACTCACGACGTGATCAAGTCGCCGGTTGGACCGGGTCCTTTACAGAGCTCTCCGCAGGGCAGACCCTTGGAATCCTAGTCTGGGCCGCTTCAACTCCTCCTCTCTTTTTATCGCTCCTCCTCGCCCAGGTCAATGATTCTGACGATGCCAGTAAACAAAACGCCCTTACCGAGCGCGTCTGGACGTGGCCCATGTCGTTGGAGTTTGCTTTGTATCTCGTCTCCATCTATGGATACTTCGCGTTTTACTTTCGCGAGCAATTGGATTTTTACGTATTCGGTTGGTTCTTCGGCAATATCTGGGCTGTTGTCGTATTCTACTCTTTTACGATTGTGCTGCGTTCCATCAAGAAATACCAAGAGAAGTACAAGTCATTCGTCCTCTCGCAAGCAGTGCGGGTCGGCATCATCACCATGATAATGGCGTGCGTGGCCACCTATGCTCTGACGGCGATGCAGCGGGTGCCAATTGAAGCGACTCTGCTGAATGTCTTCGTTGAGTTATCACTCAACGGCATCGCTTGTGAGGACCAGGCTGCGTTTGTATCGGCGTTCGAGGCATCTGCCGCCAATGCCAGCTGCCCTGCCGTGCCCAATTGCGGCTACGTGACTTACGAGGACCTGTGCCAGGCCGTGCAGTACGCGCCGATGGTGCAAGTCCTAGGGAGCGACGTAATTGACGTGAACGTCTTCATTTTTGCATCCTGGTTTCTCATCTCACTTTTCATTTTCGGCACTGGCCGTGCAAGCGCTGACGACGGCTATGAGCACTTGCTCGCTCCACACATACTCGTTGCCATGGTGCTGGGCCTCGCGTCACTGATACTGACACTCTTCTCATTCATGCGCCTCCTCATCATTGTGCAACGACTTTCTGTACCGCGCCCGGCCGCTTACTTTGACCGAACGGACCTGATGAACAAGTACGAGCTGCCTTTGACCTGCTACGGCGAGTGTGCTCCGTTCTTGTTATATGGCAAATTTGCTCTGTACTTTCTTTTCGTCTTGGCATGCAACTTCGACTTCCTCAAAAAGTATGCATCACGCCTGCGTATCTCCGACGAAGCCCAAAAGGAGCTGGTGGAGCAGGCCATCAAAGAGCTCAAAAGCCAAGGGTGGGACGACGACGCACCCTCCTTCTACTTCATCCCCGCCGAAAGGGTGCGCGAGTGCGACACCAAGTCGCTGCCTCGCATGCAGACGCTGCGCAAGGACGGCCACCTAACGAAGATAAGAATACCCCTCGCATCCGCGTTCCACGAACCCGCATTTTGTGGCGGTGGCATCATGGCGAACATCCTCTTCGTGAGCCATCGGTGGGAAGACAAAAGCCAGCCTGATGTCGACGGCGAGCAACTCAAGGCCATCAAGGCGTATCTGGAAGCGCACACAGATATCAAGTGGGTCTGGTTTGATTACTCGTCAATGCCCCAGAAAGTGGATGGCGTTGACACTCGGACTCCCGACGATAAGGCCGAGTTCCAGCTGATGCTTGCCGCCATGGCCGACCTTTACCTGACTGCGCGCGTCCTCATTCTCCTCGACGGGTCGTACGCATCCAGATTCTGGCCGCTGACGGAGGCATGGTGCTCGATGCAGACGGTCACGTCCAATGGGCTCCGCCCCGCAACGGAGGCTGAGAGTCGCTACACGATTGAATGTATCCACACGGCTGACGAAACGCATGATAAGGAGGGGCTCGTTCAAAAGGTGTCCAAGAAGACGCCCGAGGAAATGTTCGAGCACCTCAAGAAGCCGGACGTGATCGTTACCAATGCAAAGGACAAGGAGACCATGTTGCCCAAGATCCTGGAGATCGATAGGCATGTCATTGAGATGTTTCGAAAGCAAGCGTCACCGCCAGCAAGTGAGCATGTGATTGATGCGCCTATGTTGAAGCCTGAGACTGTTGGTGTTGCCGTCTCGGAGAAGGTGGCCGACTTAATTCTGAAGCGCTACGCCATCGGCAGCTGCGTGTACCTGAAGCGCAGCAACGGAGAGGAGACTCTCGCCTATGTGAACGCGTACGATGCAGAGGAGGATGCAGAGGAGGCGCTCTACACCGTGGAGATCGAAACGCTTGGCTCAGGGCAGACAGAGAAGTGCCACGAGAAAGATCTGCGAGCGGCTGGCGTCTTCGAGGGGTTGATCAGCTCTGCGCGCGCTTCCCTTTTCGCTTCCAAGGCCGACGACAGCGACTTGCATCATGCATAGTGTGATCAATGATGCATGCGTACGCGCTCTGAGTGAGTGCTGCGGGTGGTGCGGGTGGTGCGTAAGCGGACCGGAGTGTGCATGTGCAGCGTGTATGGCTATGGGTGTGCGGGTGCTGCGGGTGGTGCGCGTATGCGGAGTGTGCGTGTGCAGCTTCGGTCAGGGTGGTGCGAAGCGTGAGCGCGCGGAGTGTGCGGGTCGCTGCGTGAGGGTGCAGGGTGGTGCCGGTGTGCAGAGTGACTGTTGACAAGCGTGTGTCACGGGGCATGTATATGCTCAGTGCGCGAAAACCGAAATCGTCGTTCCCTTAACGTTTCCCTTGTTATTCCCCTTGTTCCCCTTCAGGATTAAGTCAGGTTTAGTCCAGTAACAGGTTCAGTCAGTAACCACACTGTGGGAAATTCCCTGGTCAGGGGAAGTTCTTCGAAAGAAACGTTCATCGAAACGTTTGACCGATAACCAAACCCATCAGACTTACATAGGCGCGGAGCGTGCGGCCAAAACCGCATGTCCGGGTCCCTGGTTTGATTTTAGAATTCTTGCATTCGTTTCGAAAATTCCGCAACCCCAAAAACGTGGACCAATAAATCGGACGAGAGTCATACGCCTGCAGTCCGACTGGACTGCCCCATGGAAGACCCGCTACCGACAGATCCGGAGCCGGCAACAGCCCGTACAGCTTCCGGATCGCATTCGAAGATGGTGGTCAACGCTGACGGCCAGCTAACAAGCCGCGAGCCCGAGCGCGTGAACAACGGTAGCTTGCTCCAGGCGATTAGCTTCAGCTCCACGCGCACGTGGTTCTTCAGCAATTTGACCTTTATGGGCACGCTCCTATGGGGGCAGGAGCATGGCGCACTGCCTGAGAAAGTCACCAATTTCGAGATCCGCACCCAGTCACTCACACGCGCGGCATACGCCACGTCGCGGGGTGGAATTGTGCGCGCTCAGAACCCTGAGGATGGTGGCGCGCATACGGCGCGCTCCGGTGGCGCGCTGACGGCGCGCTCCACCTGCAACTCGGCGAGATCACAAGGCTTCGGCATGAGCACGGCGCGTTCAGCGGCGAGCAATGGCGCGGTCGACCTGCTTGGCAGTGCTCGCGAGTCGCCGGTGAGCGCCGGCGTGTACGCAAAATACCAAAGGTCACTCGAAAATCGCGCCACAGTGGAGCAGGCGCACGCAGATCGTAGCACGCGCGACGAGGTGCGTCAAGAGAAGGCGCGCCAGCAGTACGAGGCCTCGCAGGAAAAGCGCGAACGCATGCGCAGCGTCAACGATCGGGTGCAGCGGGCGCTCATCCGTCGGAACCTCGAGCAGGGACGTCAAGTCCGACAAGAGAGCATCGACAACGCGCACAAAATTGAGCGGATTCGCGAGGAGCACCACGCCGTTGTCCGGGCGCAGGTGGAGAAGGACAAAGGCGGGTACGACAGCAAGGATGCACGGCTTGATGTACAGGAGGAGGCTGCAGCGGCTGCTTTGCGGGAGGAGCACGTGAGGGAAAAGCTGGCTTTCGCCGAGAGTGTGCAAGAATTTCGGCAGCGGACGACCGAAGAGCGGCACCAAGCTGCGGAGCTGCTGAAACAGACGACGAATGCTAAGTTGACCAAAGCCTTACAGCTCAGTCACCGTCGCAAGGCGAAGGACGCCGCCCAACTGCGGGCCGACACCGAGCGGGAAATGTCGCGCAAGGCACAGTTAGGGGAGGAATTCATGGCCATGCAAAAGGAGAAGCGCGAGCGCGTTGCAAAGATGAAGCAGGAAGCTGGGCAATCAAGGGAGCAGCTCACGAAGCAGAGGCGACGGCGGATTGCGCAGCTGAGGAGAGATACCCAGGCTGAGATCGAAGAGAATGAGCGGCTGACGCTCTCCAGCAGGCAGAGCGTGCGGAACAAGATCTTCTCGGCCCATTTTGTGAAGCGCGAGGCGGCGGTAAAGTTCGATGGCTCCGAGTTTCGGAAGCTGTACTCGATGGATGACCTTGCGGACTCCCAAATCGGCGCGGAGAATGCCGAGATCCTGAAGAAGATTGCCTCCGTGACGCAGCGCACGGACGACGACGTCGCCGACGAGGCGGCGGGTGAGGCACGCATCCAGGCTGCTGCCGACTCCAAGGCGAGGAAAGAGGCTGAGCGAAAGCGGATAGCGCGCGAGAATGCCGAGAGGGCTCATCGCATAAGGAATGTCACGGCGGTCACGGATAACGTGCTAGACACGGAAGCTTCGGCCGTGCGACGCAAAGAGATGGCGATCGAGTCCAAGGAGCGCAGGAAGGCGGAGGCGGCGGCGCTTGCGCAGGCAAACTTGGAGATCTACAAGCGGCTCAAGAGTGTCAAGGCAGCGACGGATGATGACGTCACCGATGAGGCATTGGGCGAAGCGCGGCGCCAAGCTGCAGCAGCCTCGCGTAAGCGAAAGCAAGAGGAGGCGGAGAGGCTCGCGCGAGAGAATGCCGAGTTCGCGCACGGACTGAATAGTGCCAAGGCGGCAACGGACACCGACATCACCGACGAGGAGGCGGGGCGGCAACGCAACGTCATGGCGTCGGAGTCCAAGGAGCGCAAAGCGGCTGAAGCATCAAAGCTAGACAGTCAGAATGCGCAAATGAAGAGCACATTGAAGAAGGTCAAGGCGAAAGTCGACGACGACATCGACGATGATGCGGCAGGGTTGGCGCGCAAGGGATATGACATCCATCATCGTAACATTTCGCAACAACTTTGAAGCTGTGTAATGTTTCGTGTTGGATGTTGGGATTGGAAGCCCCTGGCCGCACGGCCGGGCTTGGGCACGTCGGGTCCCGCGCGTGCTCGCCTCCATCTTCAGCACCGGATCAGACACGCAGGTTTCCGGTGAGATGTTTCCGGATTCCGGTCCGTCTTATCTGTGCATCACACTTGTTAGGGATGTTAAGTAATAATCAGCCCCGAGAGCTGGCCTTGTGAGGCCGAGCTCTGAGTCCCCCTATTCTAAACAGTACGGGTCTGAGGAGGGTGGGGCACGACAAACGCGGCGGAGCCGCTGACCAGGATGCGCGACGCGCTTGGGGCGACATCTCAGGAGATCTATGCGACACGTCACGCAATGATTACGGATCTTGCTTCGCCAGATTTGGCAAGCACAGTATGCTTCTGTATATTCATGCGCATGCATGCATGTTAGTTTCACCCGCCCGCCGGCGCTCCGGGCTCGACAGTACGGGTCGAGGTGTTGCGCCTACCGCCCTTAACGTTGTTCGCTCTGGAAGACAACCAATCTAGCGCAAGCGCTAGAACCCACCGGTCCGAATTCGTGATCCGAGTCTCTCTTCAGCACAACGCGTCCTGGGGAAATACCCTATGCCTATCGCTATCCGATCGGATGCCCGCTCGAGCAGCGCGTCCGCGCGGAGGTCCCGGGGCGGGGTGTCAACCGGTCAATCTTGAAATAAAGTCATGAATAAACCAATAAAGTACGTACTGACGATGCGGGGATTGGGGCGTTCACATTTTGGTAATAACAAATACGGCACCGATAAGGTCATTGCGCAGTGATCGCGGCCGTGCGCGGGCTTTTCTGGCGTTGCGTAGAGCGCTTAGAGGAGAACGACTGGTTGAGCGAGGCTCCGTTTGATGGCTTTAGAGCTCTATTCCGTACAGAGACGAGTGTCTCCTCAATAGCACTTATCGCCGGATGGGGCGGCCCATCGGGTGCTGGATCATCACGGCGTGAAGAGCTCGTGCTCGTCGTCCTCCTCGGTCTCAGTCTCGGTCTGCTCGCCAAAGGTCCACTGCAGATCGTCGGCCTCGAGTGCGACAAAGACGGCGTCGCGATGCCGCTCGAGCATTGCGATGACGTGTGGGTTGGCGTGCTTGCGACGAAGCGCCAAATCGAGGGGCGAGTGCCCTTCGTCATCGCAGGTGACGGCCGCGTGAGGCCGGTAGTTGAGGAGGGCCTGCACGACCGCGCACGGCGCGCCGTAGCACGCGGCCAGGTGCAGGGGCGAGCGGCCACGGTAGTCGAGACACGAGGCGGCGCGCGGCGCAGCGTGCAGGAGGGCGAGCACCTTCGGCCGCCCCAGGCCGAGGCGCAGTGCCACGTGGAGAGGCACCTCGCCCCGCCGGTACTCGGCCGAGAGAGCCGCCGTCTCGGCACCTGCGGCCGCCATGGCGCTCAGCAGCTCTGCCGAGATCCGCTCGGGACAGCGCACAGAACGGGCGCTGCCGCCCGTAGCGCCGCCGGCAAGCCGCGCGGCTGCCCTCGACGAGCTCCTCGCCGCGGTGGCCGTTTCGTCGATTTCGTCGATTTCTTCGAGCTCGTCGAGCTCGCGTTGGCGCCTGTGCTCGCTCGCGTCTCGTCGCGACGTCTGCGGAGATGCGCCAAGCGGCTCACGCCCAGCACAGCGCACTGCCAAGTGGAGGGGCGTATTGCCATCCTGATCGATCGCCTCGAGCTCATGACGCGCGAGCTGCGCGCGTCGAGCGATCGTCTCGTCACTCGCACCGCCCTCGAGCAGCTCGCGCACACCCACATGACGAACCTGCCACGCTGAGTTGCGCATCAGCAGTGCCACGCCGGCGCGCCACGCTTCACTCACGCGACGCGCGATGAGGAGCGATCGCATCGGTAGACGCAGCAGGGCTTGCTCGACGAGGTCTGCGTCCAGGTACGGCGTGGCCAGGCTCGCCACCGGCCAAGCCGTTGGGATGGCGGCCGCGGCGGCGGTCGCGGCAGCAGTGGCGGCAGTGGCAGTGGCGGCAGTGGCAGTGGCGGCGGCTGTGTCTGCCGCGATTGACGACGAGGTGGCGGTGAGCGCCGTGGTGAGCGCCGTGGTGAGCGTGGCCAAAGCAAAGGGTGGGCGATCGGTCGGCAAAGTCGTCGCCGCCTCCACCGCGCCAGCCTCCTCATCCTCACCTCCTCGTTCACATCGAGCCTCCTCGTTCACACCGAGCGTCTCCAGCCAATGCAGCTCCTCCTCCTCCTCGGCGCTCATGCCGCCCTCCACCTCGTCATCCGCCCGGCTGCCCGACGAATGCCCATGCGCTGTCGCCTCGAGGCCGGCCGTGCGCTTCCTGCCATGCCCTTTCTTGCCCTGGCGCCGCTTCAGCGCAAGCGCCGACGACGCGGGCGGCGCGGCAGGAGGGCGCGAGGCCGCAGCTAGAGGGGATGGCAGTGGAGCAAAGCGCGAGGACTCCTCTGCTGTCAGCCGAGAGCGCTCAGCATGGCGCTCACTATGTCGACGGCTGCCTAAAAAGGGCGAGCCGCCGACCACATCATCGCCACGGCCATCATGGATGATTCGCACCTGGCCACCGCCGGCTGCCACCGTGCTGGCCATGGCTACCACAGCGCCGGCCATGGCTACCACAGCGCCGGACCCTTTGCTGTCGGCGGCGGCACGAGCGAAGGTAGCTTGTGGCGCGGTCGCTTGTGGCGCGCAGTACGGCGCTTGCGGCGAGTCCCTCTCGGGCATGTCGAAGAGGGCGCGGATCTCGTGCGGGAGATTGCACGAGCCCAGCCGCTCGGCGAGATTCGAGATTGCGATCTCGAGCAGCGGAGCACAGTCGAGATACGAGGCCGCCGTGGCCAGCTCGCACACGCCGCGCGTGGGCAGCTGCGCGAGCGCCGTGGCGGTGTGAAAGTCCAGCGCCATGAGCCGCCACGCGCGCGGCTGGGCCTGCAGGGAGGAGGAGCTGAGGAGTGAGCGGAGCATGCGTGTGGTCAGCAGCGGCCGTGCCGTCGAGTCCACCTCCAACGGGGCCAGCAGCGGCGGCGGCCGCAGCCTCTGTCGGCCCAAGCCAGCGCCCGACGCAGCGCTCGAGGCAGCGCCCGACGCAGCGCTCGACGCAGCGCCCGACGCAGCGCCCGACGCAGCGCTCGACGCAGCGCTCGACGCAGCGCTCGACGCAGCGCTCGACGCAGCGCTCGACGCAGCGCCCGACGCAGCGCTCGACGCAGCGCTCGTCGCAGCGCTCGACGCAGCGCTCGACCCTCCAGCCGCTGGGAGCCACGTGGGCGTACCGGGCGCCGTACCGGGCGCCGTGGCGCCGGCGGCAGCGGCCCCGTGAAAAGAAGTCTCGAACCAACTAGGCGTCGTGTTGGGCTCTGGGCCCTCCGGTTCGGCTGGCAGCGAAGGGGTCGGACTGTCGGCCGGTAACGGCAGCGGCGGCGGTGCGAGCGCCGGCGGTGCGAGAGCCTGGCCGCTCTGAGTGGTGGCGGCGACGGTGCGGATATCCCGAGGGGCGGCGAGGGCGCGCGCGGGCGGTGGCGAGGCGAGGACTGGCAGTGGCGAAGACCAGTCGTCGTCAGCGCCGCCGCCGCCGCCGCCGCCGACGTCGTCGTCGTCGATCAACGAGGAATGCGGCAACGAGGGAAGCGGCGGCAGCAGTGCCCGCCGTTGCATCGGCGCGTCGGTCGCGAGGCGCCCTTGGTCGCTCTTGTCGCGTAGCCACGCGGAGAAGCGAATCTCCTCAAAGGAAGCGCTCTCATACGCCGCCATCGCCGTGATGGCCTGCAGGCGGCAAGGGCGACCCGACGCATCCACCACCAGCGGCGAGACCGTGGGCGCAAAGGGCGGCGCAAAGGGCGGCGCGAATCGGGCGGGATCGCTCGGGCGCGGGCGTAGGAAGGGTGTGTCAAAGGGTGTGGGCAGTTCTGAAGGCGCCTGTGGGAACTCCCCATCGCCGTCGCCGACGCTGCCCGCGGCATCGCCCAAGCCGCCGCCTCCGCGGCCCGCACTGCTGCATGAACTGCTGCATGCACTGCTGCTCGCACGCCTTGTCCATCCCAAGGCACGGCGCTCGGCAGGGCTGAAGCCCTCGCCTAGATGGGCGCGGCGGCACATCCAGCCGATCGGATCGTGTGCGATGGGATCGTGCCGCGCGATCGGGTCGTGTGGAAGGTCGTGTGCAAGAGGCTCGGCCGAGCTCACACGCTGGCGGAGCATGCAGTAGTCGACGATGGCTTGGAGGCTCAGCACCGTCAGCAATGGCGGCATCGTCAAACGTATGGACGGCGCCGTGTCGAGCGGCGCCGTGTCGAGCGGCGCCGTGTCGGGCGGCGCCGTGTCCGTCGGTGTTGCGGACTCGTTGGGAGCCGTCGATGCAACGCGCATGGGTCGGCCGGCGCATGGCTCCACCGTGATCGGCTCGACAGGGCGGCCCTCTGCCGCGGCTGCGGCGTGCACCTCCCTGGCTCCTTCCACAGCTCCTTCCACAGGAGGATGCGCACGCTCGTCCTCGTCATCGTCGTCCTCGTCCTCGTCTTCGTCGTCGCCAAAGCCAGACGAGAGCATCAGGTGGATGGTGGCGCAGAGCGCGCGCACGGCGGCGCTCGAGGCCACGCAGATCTCTACCGGTATCTCGTTGGCGCCCCCAGCCGCCCCACCACACACGAGCACAAGCATCCGATCCGCCCTTTGCCCACTCCTGCCCATCTGCCGCCCGACGCTGCCGCTCCGGCTGCCGCTTCGGCCGCCGCCGCCGCCAACGTCGACGTCGCCGTCGACGCCACTGGCAGCGCCAGCACGAAGCCGCCTACGCTGGCGGCTGTCGTGGATGGCCGCCGCGACCCTCGAGGCAGCCAGCTGGAGCGTGCTCAAGGTGGGAGCGCCAAACGGCAGGCAGCCGAGCAGCGGCTCTGGCCCTGGCGGGGCGCCGGCGGCGTCAGCGAAGGCGGCGCCGACGGTGCTGCCCAGCACGGCGCCCATGGCGGTGAGAGCTCGCGGCGAAACGTCCGTTGGGGCCAAAGGTGCCCTGGGCCAGGCGTGGGCGCCGTGTTGGGCGCCGAAGGTCGAGGCGAGAAGCGAGGCAGGCGCCATGTTGGGCGCGGAGGTGAAGCAGGCGACGGAGGCGAGTGAGGCGGTGATGCCGCCGCCGTAGGCCAACGACGGCGGCCCGCCCGACGGGCGCTGCCACGCAGCGAAGCGCATCTCTTCGAAGGATGCATGCGCGTGTACCTCCGAGGCAGTGATCGACTGCAGCCGCGCGCCACGGCGCTTTCTCACCAGCTCGGGCGCCATCTCGGGCGCCTCGTCACAGACGAGCGGCCCCGAAGCGGGGCACTGCTGCCCCGACGATGGATGCCCCTGGGCTCCTCGAGATTGAGCGCCGTGTTGGGCTCCTCGAGATGGAGCGCCGTGTTGGGCTCCTCGAGGCGACCCCTCCCAGTCCGTTCGGTCCGACGAGGGCACGTCGCCCATGCTCTCGAACACGTGGTCACCGATGTCCATCCAGCCTCGGGTGGCGAACCAAGCTCCCTCCTCCCACACGATCATCGGCTCGAAGTTCTCGCGCTGGGCGAGCTCCGACGGTGCGCCGGGCAGCTGGACCGGGAAGTTTGCGAACTCCCACAACTCCGACAGAGCCACAGGGGCGGCCACCTGGCGCGGGCCGGTCGAGCGCACATGCAGGATGGCAGCACAGCCGCCGGCGCCGTCCGGCGCCAGCGTCAGTGCCACCTGGTGCTTGCGCATGCGCCGGAGCTCGAGCGCGTCGCAGAAGCCCTCACCCACGAACCCGTCAACCGTCCGCGGTGGCGGCGACTGCTGGTATGCCGCGTGCCGCAGCTCCTCGAAGGAGGTGTCAGCGTACGGATCCATGGCGGTGATCGAGTGTAACAGGCAGTGCCCAGCCGTGAAGGCGAGCTCCGCCTCCTTTGGCATGTACAACACGCTCTCAAAGGCCGGAGAGGCGCCTTGTGCGCCGCTTGTCTGGCCAGGCCCGGTGCCAACAGCCTTTACGGGTGGAGAGGCGCCTGCAGCCTTATCGGGCGTACACTGCTTGCAAAGTGGTTGTGCGCCACGGTAAGTCGTGCGATACGACTTCTCGCAGCGGACGCAGACGCAGGTGCGCGTGCGAGGCATGCTCGACGACGCTGAGAAGATGAATTCCGCAAGACAAGTCAAGTCAAGTCAAGTCAAAGAGGCTCCCTGCAACCCCTGCAGCAATCACTCCCGCAAGCCCATGGTCCTGTGTAGGTCCTTTCCTCTTTCTTTCCACGTAGCACCGGTTGTCGCGTCTGTCGTGTTTACCCGGTACGTTCACACGGGTCGCGCCTGATTGGTAGATCCATGCCGATCAGCCTCCTCGCAATCCTCGGTGCCCTTACTCAGGTGGCAGCTCTGATGCCAAGTAAACCCGTGCGTGGCTCCCAGCTCTTGTCGATGGTGCAACCGAGTCCGCAGGCGAGGGCGTGCATTGGCGATGGTCTCAGCCGTTCGTACGTGTACTACACGACAGCACCAGCTCGCCTGCGGATGGCAACCGCTCAGGAGCCGCCAGCAAACCCATTTTCGCTGTCCGAAGCTTGGAAGCGTATCAAGGCCTCCTATGCCGAGGGTTATAACGATACCCGTGCCACATTTGTGCGGCGCAAAACCGAAACGCTTGCACCCGGGAGCCTCAGGCCTGTCGATTGCATCGGGGCTCTGATGCTGGGAATAGTCCTCGTAGAAGCCGCAAGCTTTGGCGTCGCGCTGGGCTTCGCCTGGCTGCTCGGGGCATCGGCCGAATTTTCATCCTCCGCCTCCGTAAACCCGCAGGTGCGCCTTCAAGCAGCACTCGGCGTGGCGCTGGTCTTTCGTGCGCACACGAGGCTCTGGCGGCTGCTAGCCGAGCTCGTCGCCGTGGCCTTCGCGGCGGATGCCGTTGCGCGCCGCCCCGTGGATGCGCGCCCGTCCTTCGTCGCCGACCGAGCCAAGCAGGCCCTGGCCCTCCTCATGGTCCTCGCGCTCACGCTTCGTGCGATGAATCGAGGCTGGCTCGCTGGCAGCGTCGAGCCTGCCGCCACGGTGCTCGCTTCCAAAGCTACGTCGGCGCTCGCATCCGTCTTTGGCTCTCCGCTGCTTGCGCCGCTTGCGCCGCTTGCGCCGCTTGGCCATTGGCTATCTCCCATGGCGCGACTCGCCGAGCAACTTGCTCACGCGGCCTGGGCAGCGGCGCTCGGCGTCAGCGCGGTGCTGTGCTCATGGGACGTATGGGCAAGCAGCCTGCCGCCGATCGCCGCGCTCAAGCGCCTGGCGGAGCTCGAAGAAACGCTCGTGCTCCCACCGGTGCGCTTTCTGGCGGATGCACTCCACGCGGCCTACCTGGAAGTGCTCGGTCCGGGGCTGAAACGACTCGGATGGCTCACTGTGCAGACGCTCGGGTGAGCGAGGTGGAGACAACAGGAGAACCGCTGAGGGATCCATGAAATGTGTACGACTGTGGATTCGGGTTGATAATTGACGTGGTCGTGTACAATCATGTACATGTAACCGTTGCAAGTTATGCAAGAGCGGTGGCGCACGAGTAGAGCCGGGCCGCGGGCGCGACTCCACGACGTATGTATTCAGCGCTAGAGTCTTCAGCCTTTCGGCGACCGTCAGCGCAGCCGGTCCGGCAACCGCATCGCCGAGCGTCGGCGCCGTTGCCCCGGTAGCCGGTTCGGAAAGGGTCATGAATTTGAATACATCGACAGTGAACGCGATTGTGACGCGCTCGAGAACCGCCGCGCGCGCCCGCGCGCCGAGATTGCGAGATAAGCGCGGCGAGAAGGCGCGAACCTACGACGGTCGCGCGCGCCGCCCCCCCGCCGCGTGGGCGTGGTTGGTCCCCCGACGCCGCGGGCGCGCGGCGCCGCCCCGCGGTCGCGCGGGCTGTCGCCGGGGGCGGCGGGGACGCGGGGAGTACCGGGAGTTATCCGATTTGCATAATGGTCCATCGTACCATCGACGTTACGTCCGCCGTGTACCCCGATGGAAGTTGCGGAACCGGTCCGAGCGCGTGAACCTTCAACGTACTCGTACACCGAACGGGGCACCGGGCGTGCTCGGCTTCGAACCCACACAAGAATATCACCACGTATCGTAATCACCACGCGCAAACTCTAGCTGAGCACACCGGTTCAACTTGCCAGCCATCTTCAGCGGCACGGACTATCGCCGCGCGCATCGCCCCACGCGGGCGCCTTCTCCCTCCCTGTCACTGCCGCCGCCTACCACAGCTCACTGCCGCCACGGTTACCACCTTTCCCAAAGGGACCTTTCCCTCTGCCATTCCCTCCCAGAGGGGCGTTTGTTGCCGTCCCCGCCTTCGTTGCCGCCCCCGCCCTCGCCGCCGCCGCCTGCACCGCCGCGCGCGCGCGTACCAGCCTACCGCGGGCTCAGATTGCGTCCTTCATCTCGACGCCGCTCGTGGCCGAGGACTGCGCTATCGGGTTGTCGATGGTCGTGGTCGGGATGGCCTTGACGATCGTCGTCGCCTTCTTCTGGCGGAGCTTAAAGGTGCACACGATGATGGCGACGAGGAGCACGAAGAGAGGCACGCCCACGCCCACCGCAACGCCGATCACCACACTGGAAGACACGCCGGCCCCGCTGCCCGCGTTCAAAGCCAGGCTGCCGGAGTTGAACGGCGGCGGGGGCGGAGCGACGGCGACCGTCGTCGGTGCGACGTTGGCAACCGCCTGCACGGTGACGCCAAGCGCAGCGCTGAGCGCGGCTGGCGTCGTCGCGGCGAGCGTCGCCGCCGCGGTACTCGCCGCCGCCGGGCTCGGGTACAAGATGGTGGCGGCGACCGCGACGGAAGCGGAGGTGACGCTGAGCGAGATCGCGGACGAGAACACGCCCAAACGGGTCGCCAGGCGGTTCTTGAATGCGTTCTGATCGAAGCTCGAGACATCGCCCGCCACGGTGAAGGTCGCTGTGATGGCGGCAACGTAGCTTGCGCCCGGCAGCAACGGCGGCGGTGGCCGCGGCGGCGGCCGCGGCGGCGGCCGCGGTGGCGAGGGCGGCGACGGTGGCAAGGCCGGTGGCGAGGGCGGCGAGGGCGGCGCCCGCGGAGACGCGACGAGGGAGACGATGAGCTGGGGCGCGCCGCCCGTGGTGGAGAGGTGCGACTGCATGCCGCAGCCGTCGGAAAAGGTCGGGACCACGATCCAGCCGTAGTTGGGCGTGCCAGAGAGCCACGCCCTGACGCTGTCGGTCACATCGACAGAGTGGGTGCCAAGGGAGCACGGCATGTTGTGATCCGCCGCGCCATAGGTGCTCGACGAGCCGCCGGTGGTGCTGGTGGGCACGTACGGCAGCGAGCTGTACGAGGTGGACATGCTCCACGGGACGAGGAGCTCGTGCAGCTCGCCCATATTGCCCGGCGAGTTGCCGTCCCCGCCGATAACGTACCGGAGGGTCGCGGACTGGAAGCGGCCCGCTGGGATCCCCGAAATGTCGAACCAGAGAAGCACGTAGTCGCGGTCTGTCTCATCTCGGGAGTTGCCGTCCCACCAGATGACGTTGTTCGGGTAAGGCGCTTGCGCTTGCACAGTTGTGGGCTGCGTCGAGCGGATCCAGGTCGACCTCGAGGCGCTCGGGCCTGAGAGGATGATGGCGTCGAGTGGCGGCAAGGGCGGCGGGGGAGGCTTGGGCGGCGGGCGGGGCGGCGAGGGCGGCGGGCGGGGCGGTGAGGGCGGCGCGGGCGGCGCGAGCTGATAGTTGACCTGCAGGTATGGGCGCTGACTAGCAGACGAGGTGCAGCTACGGATCTGGGCACCGTTGTTGCCTCCCGTGGGCACGAAAATCCAGCCGTTGTTGTTCGTGCCGGAAGGATTCGTCCCGAGCCACCGGAGGATGGACGCGGTGACGTCGATCTCTTTCCAGCCCGAAGTCCCCGGTGCAGTGGCGATTACCTCCGCGCGGTAGTCAGCCCCCACCGTGAGGCCACCGCTGCCCGCGAAGCTGTTGAGCGTCACGGTATTGGCATTCCATGGATGGAGGATCTCGTGCACGCTTGCTTGCTCGCCGACGTCGGAAATAAAGTAGCGAAACTTTGCGGCCGTAACGATGTCGTGCGGATGGATTTGGTGGCTCGCAGTCCCAAAGAGGTTGGTGAACTGCAACACGACGTAGTCCCGGTGGCCCGTGATCGAAGCGCCGTCCCAGGACAAGAGCTCGCTAGACGGCGCAGGGCCCGGCGCCGCCAACGGGCCTTGGTTTCTGTTCGGATTGTCGGTGGAGATTGTTGCCGATTGGCAGCCGCCGGAGACGCTCGCCGTCTGGCTGTTGAACTCGAGCATCCCGAAGGGAGGCAGCATGGGCGGGCTCGGGGGCGGCGGTGCACGAGGCGGCGGCTTAGAGGGGCTCGGAGGCGGCGGCGCCGTAGAGTTCACCTATAGGTGAACTCCCCACCGTTGGGACATCGAGGTACGGGGAGTTCACGTTCGTCGAGAACTGTAGATCGACGCCGTTGTTGCCGCCAGTAGGCAACACAATCCAGCCGTTGTTTGTACGGCTACCGGCGAGCCACGCGGCAATCGATGAGGTCACGTCAAACCTCTGCCAGCCAAGGGTTCCTGGGAAGGCTCCGGCGCCGCCGACGTTGGAGTTGTTCCACGATGACGGTGCGAATGGGAGGTTGGTCCACGTGACCGTGGACTGTCGAAAAAGCAGGGAGGGGCAGAAAGGGACGCGTCAGCGGGAAGAGGGCCTCAGCCAGGGTGCCACACGCGGTTGTGTGGGGAGCGCGCGTCTTCGCAGGCGGCGTGTGCACACACATGGTCCCAGGGAACGGTGAGCTCGCGGAGCGAGGCGGGGTTGCCCGCGTCGATCACAAAGTAGTTGAGCCAGACCGGGTTGGTCGGCACGAGCGTGGCACCGACGATGGAGCTCAAGTCGAACTTCATCAGGACGGCGCACGTGTCCGAAGTGACGCCTGAGACGACGTTCGTGGCCGAGATCGTGAACGGTCCGTCCCACCCCCCGATGTTCAAGTGGTTGTAGTTTGTAGCGTTATTAGTGCCGGCCCTGATGTATGTATCATAGGTGACGCTCGGGCCTCGGATGATGACGCCCGCGGCCGAGGCGACGAGCGCGAGGAAGAGCGTGGCTTTCATAGACGTCATCGATCACGCCACGAAGACGGTCGGCGAGGCTCCTGCTGTGGCGGACCGTCGGAACTCCGTCGGCGAATCGATTTTCCATTTTCTGCTAGGCATGCGAGTAACGGGCCTAACGGAACAATACTTAGACCGGTAACCTCCGTCGGAGGTCGTACGAGATACCGGAGGGTCCGGACTCCGGAGGGATTCCTCAGGGGAGAGTCGAGAGTGTTCGTGACCTTGTTGAGTCTAATCACCCCTCTCGCGACGCCTGGGGCTCAACGGAGCCGATGCCTCCGAGATCGCCCCTTGGCAGGTTCTTACCGACCGGTCGTCCTTCAGCGGTCAGCGCGGAGGAGCCCGATCGCAAGATGTGGAGGGGATCGGATCAGTGACGAGGGTATAATTGGGTATAGATGGATAGAAGGGACTAGACTCATCCACCGTTCACACAAGACACTAGAGGGGGGGACGAGGCCACGACCGTGCCACGAGCAATTGCCACGAGCCGAAACCCGCATGCGAAACCGGAACACCTCCCGGGTCTTCACGATGTTCATTATGTTACAATTCACAATTGTACGCGAATCGAAACAACATCATGAAGGATGCTGAACACCTTCCCTGGAGTTGTCACCCCACCTCCCAAAGCCCGCCCGCGGGCTACGCAGCCGCAGCCCCGCGCACGTAATGCGGAGCACGAAGAATACGGCGATGCATGCCCACGCCGTCGAGGGCTTCGGGCGCACCGCGATGGCCGCGGTCGTGAGCGTGGTGACGACGAGGGCGTTGGCGAAGGTCGAGAGCGCGAGGAATTTGTACGAGCGCCCTGATCCAAGGAGCACTGCCTCGAGCAGCGCATTCGGCGCGATGAGCGGGGTGCAGATGGCAGCCCATCGGAAGAGCCCGCGCGTGAGCTCCGCAGTTGCTGGGTCCGCGGAGGTGAAGAAGAAGGCACTCGCCGGCCCTCCGAGCGCGAGCAGTACGACCGCCGTCACCACTCCGAGAGCGGAGCAGCGGACGAGCAGCCGCTTCAGCAGAGCGCGAGCTCGTGCGAGCTCGCCCTGCGAGATTGCGCGCGCGCACAGCACCTGGCCGGCGACGGCGGGCGCCTCGGCCGCGAGGACGAGCAGGAGCCACACCTTGAGCACGACCCCGTGCGCCGCGATCGCCGTCGGCCCCAGTTGGCGCGAGACGGTCGAGGCGATGTATACCCAGGTGCCGACAGTGCTGCTGCTGCGAAGGAGTGTGGCGAGGCTCGTCCCTGCGAGCTTACGCGCGGAGGCCTCCTCCCGAACGCCCACAGGCGAGCTCGGAGAGGGCGGCGAGGGCGGTGAGGGCGACGCCTGGGGCGGCGCCTGGGGCGGCGCGGGCGGCGAGGGCAACGCCTGGGGCGACGCCAACGGCATCCGCGCAGCAAGCGTGCGCAGTAGCAGGGCAAACGCGCAGACCTGTGCAATGGCGGTGGCGGCCGAGACGCCCGCCACGCCCAGCCCAATTGGGCGGAGCATCAGCAGGGGATCGAGGAGAAAGTTGACCAATGCCGCCACGGCCGTCGCTCGCAGAGGTGCGCGGGTGTCGCCGAGGCCGCGAAAGATGCCGTTGGCCGCGAAGAATCCAACCGAACACGGCAGCGCGAGTGCACGGATGCGCACGTAGGCAACCGCATGCGCGTGCAGGGGCGAGCCGATCGGCGCTCCCATCAAGCCGACGCACCAAGGGGCGCTCGGACCGCCCAAGACGGCGCCGAGCACGAGTCCTATGCCCAGAGCAAGCTGGAGGGAGCGGCGAGCGTACGACTCAGCCTCGCGGAACTGGCCCTGCGCGACCAGCCGCGCGATCGTCGACGAGGCGGACTCACGGAGAGCGAGGGACGCGGCGATGGTCAGGGTGAAGAGCTCACTGCTCGCAGCGACCGCGCCCAGTGCCGTCGTGCCGAGCCGCGAAACCCAAAGGGTGTCAATGAAGCTCAAAAAGGGATCCAGCAGCGAGTTGAGCAGAGCGGGGGCAGCGATCGCGATCACCTCGCTCTCCTCGCTCTCCTCCTCGCGCCGTGCCGAGCGCTGGCGCTGCTCTTGCTCGGCCGAGAGCGGGGCACTGAGCCCGCTGACCAGGGCCGTTGGAGACGCTGGCGACACGAGCGCTGCTGCAGCCGCCGCCTCCGACTCGGCGGCAGCGGCCGCCTCCGACGGCGTCAGCATGACGATCGAAGCACGCTGCTGCCGCCACGGCAGCGGCCCGAGCCGCCAGGGGCGCGGCCGCCGTGGCGCACCGAACCAGCGGAGGCTCGAGGCGCTGCCACGGGCGCTGCCACGGCTGCTATGTGAACCCTTGGGAGCTGCAGCTGCGGAGTTCACTAGAGTGGTTGCGACACTGGCGGAAGCGACCGGCGCGCTGCCAACCTCGGCAGAGGTGAGTGGCGTCGACCCCAGCGCAGCCATGGCGCTCGACCTGACGCTCGACATGGCGCTCTCCTCCTGCCCCTCGACATGCACCGTCCCCTCTTCGCGCGCAAAGGCCGCAAGGAAGCCGGCGGCGAGATGATCGCCCCAGCGCTTGGCTCGCCAGCCCGTGGCGAAGCAGCAGTGTCCGCCCTTGGGCAGGCGCAGAAGGACCGCTCGCTCGCAGCCCCTCGCGAGGAGCGGCGGCACATTCTCGTCCTGGTTGCGAGCGTCGCACACGGGGTCGTCGTCGGAATTGAGGATGAGCACTGGGATGCTGATGCGGTGCGCGACCCCCATTGGGTTGCTGGCAGCGAGGAAGGCGGCGAAGCCAGTCCCCACCGCCCCGCTGCTGGTACCCTCGCCGCGGCCCGCCCCCTCCGCCTCCGGCGCCGCAAAGGGCGAGGCCGCCACCTGAAAGGCATGCATATCGGTGGCGCTTTGCATGCGACGGCATGCCTCTGGGTTGCGCACGCGCAGCAGCTCGCCGTTACGCCCGCCCAGCCAATGACGCTTCAGTACCCCGAGATAAAACCCACAGTCGTAGATCCAGCCGACGCGGGTGAGGCACACGCCGATATCGTAGCCCGGGCAGTTGGCCACAGCGGCCACGACGGGCGTGCGGCTGCCCTCCTCACCGAGGTAGCGCACGAGGAGCGCCGTGCCCGCGCTGATGCCGTACAGCCCGACCCGGGCGCCGGGGTAGAGATCCTTGACTCGGCCGATGGCAGCGCGCACGTCGTCGGTGGAGCCGAAGAGGTTGAAGCACGCTGAGGTGAGGTCATGGCCACATCCGCGAGCATGCAGCACGGCCGGCCGCACGCCAGATGCAAACAGTGCCTGGAGCGCATGCCCAGTGCCTTTGATGCTGCCACAAAGGCCGGGGAGGACCAAGACCACCGGCGCTGTCGGTGGCCATTCATGATGCGTCGGAGGATCTGGCCAAGCGATTGCGACGGTGCCTCCATCTTCCGTTCGCCACGAATCCACTGAATAAAAAGGCAACCTTGGCTCGTCGAGTTTGAGCCCATACCAGATTGTCTGCGCATGGCCGCCGACAAACCCATCAAGGTAGGGCGTTGGCGTGAAGCCAAGGGTGCCCCCGAGGCGCTCAACCACCTCCAGTGTGGCCTGTGCGCTCGCACCGAGGGAGACGCGAGGCGTGGCAGTGCCGCGGTGCGCGATGTCGACGAGCAGAGCAGCTCCACCGATGGCCTTCGCGAGCAGCGGAAGGGTCAGGTCCACCGAATCGAAGGCCGTCGCGAGGTAGCAGGGGAAGATCATGTGTATACTTCGTGAGAGAGTGAAAGTTCAGATTGGGCCCAGATTGTGGCGCGACCTCAAGAGTCTCAACGAATCGAATTTTATTGTGACTGTGAAATGCATCGTGTGAATTGGCGGTTGGCGGCCCGAGCGTCGCAATGCCGCTCCTGCGATCTTCATCTCGTGGCAAGGCTGAGGAAGTTCGACTGACAGTGATCGTGAGGCAGCACGAGGGCGAGCCCGCCATCCCGGTCCCGCGCCCATTCCAGCTCATGCGGGCGGGTCGCGAGGCCGGCGCGGGGCCAGCAGTCTCCTTTGCGCCGACAGAGCTGGTTGATCCATGTCGCGAGCCGGGTACGGGTGGCGCAATCCGCTCTACCGGAAAGCGCGCGCAGCGGGCCGCTAGCCAGTCGCCATACAAGCGCCCGCTGCCGCCGATTCCGGCCGAGCAGCACGCAGCAGCAGCAGCGGCTGCCACGAGAGCGAGAGAGGCCATTCCGGTGGCACCGCCCACCACGGGCCTGTCCGCTGCTATTGCCGGCATGGGCCTCGGCGACGGTCCGATCTCGTCGCGCACACGCGAGCGCGCCAAAGCCTATACGCACGCGATTCCGCCGCTCGGCTGGGCCTCGCATCCTCTGCCCATTCGGCGCGGGCTGCCCACGAAGACGCAGCAGCAACGCCTCGTGCCACTTGGCACGGCTGGCGGCACAGCCAGCCGCCTGCCGCTCCCGCCAGCCAGCCGCGCCGCGCTCGTCCTCCAACCGCCACCCGGCAGCTCGCAGCTGCTGCCGCCTCGTGAAGCGCGCGCGGCCGAGCGCAAGCGACAGGCGCTCGCGCTCGCGTCGACGGGCACCATGTACCCGGGGCTTCAGTCGAGCATGCTGGCGCAGCCGCCGCTCGCGATGCGCTCGATGCACGTGCGATGAAGGCGCGCACAGCTGCCCACACTCCCGGGGGATTCTCGTCGTAGTCGCTCGCCTGGTTGACTGATTCGCCGAGCCCAGGACCCATCCCAGCCGAGCCGCGAGCGGTTGCCCGGGTTCGTTCTACTTCGTACACCACACGTAGATCGTAGTTTATTTCCGGCGCAATGCATTGTTTTGTCTGTTCTCCTATGAAGTGCCACGCTCAGCCGGGATCCTTGGGTGTAGCTAACTTGTTGAAAATAACCCAAAGGCCCTTGGAAAGGCAGTTTAGGCACGGGCGCATTGTGGTCGCTTTCATTTATAATTTTATAAGCTTTCGTTTTTAATTTTATCAAGCGTCTAGCGTCAGCGTTATCATCGTTATCATGTCCCGCCAATTGTGTCCCGCAGGCTCCTGAACCTTCTACCTTGATCCATCAAGTTCAAGTTCAACTCAGTACTTGTGTTGACCGAGGGGAGCGGAGCCGTCCTTTGACGCTTTGAGGCTAATTTCGAGCGTGGGGGGACCGCGACGAAACATCTGACTGTAGATCATACAATGTACTTACCCCGCGGGGTAAGACGAATGTGTACTGAGCCCCGAGCTCCAAGAGTGTATGGATCGAAACGAAGGGGGCGCTGCCACGAGCACCGTCGCGGGCGGGATGAGACCGCAACCGCTCAAGACGGCGAAGCTAACACCGCTTATGTACACACCGCCGGGGGCGAAGTAGGTGTGAACGCAAAAGGCGGGCACCGAGATCCCCCGGGGAATCTCATTTTCACGCCGAAAAGCATGGCAAGCCGAACTCGGCGCACAAGCCCCCGCTCACGCTAAGCTCACGCTCAAGCTCCAAATATTAGTCAAACCCACCAACCAACCCACCAGCAAGCAGCATGCCAGCAACCGCCTTGCTGACATCCAGACGTACTGACCGTCACTCAGGACGTCGTAGTGGACAGTACAAGCCAGAACGAGGAGATATCGGAGAACGGAGATCCTATCTCGCAGATAATCTCTAAGGAGATATCGGAGATGAGATCACGGTAAGATCACGGAGATAATCTCGGAGACACGGAGAGTTCCGGTGAAGCGCCCGAAGCGCGAGATGCAACCTATAGGATCGGTTTGGCACCCAGTACCGAGAATGTCCCTATAGCATAGGAAGATGCTAAACGTGTATCCATTCAGTATCCATTCACAGGATGCCGTTCACAGAGCACACAGAGGATGCCGTTCACAGAGCGCCCCAACGAAAAGACCATACTTGGTCTGGCGAAGCCGAGCGCGCCCAAACTGATCAAACTTGGGAGGGACGATTTCGGAAAATCGAATCGCCGTCGGACCAAACGCCGACGGAGCATCTCCGTCGACACCGATGACGTCGCTCAAAGCCGCGCTCTTCCTCGCGCTCGTCGCCTCGGCCGCGGGCGTCATCATCCGTGGCCCGAGCGTCACCTATGATACATACATCAGGGCCGGCAGTACCACGACGGCTCCTATAAGTACTATCAACTACACGACGACCAACTTCAACAATGACAGTTTCGGGTGGTGGGCCGGCCCGCTCACGATCAACGCTACCTCACAGGTCACATCAGGCGTCACTTCCGCGACGATGGCCATCCTGATCAAGTTCGACTTGAGCTCCATCGTCGGGGCCACGCTCGTGCCGGACAACCCGGTCTGGCTCAACTACTTTGTGTCCAACGCAGGCGAAGCTGCCTCGCTCCGCGAGCTCACCGTTCCCTGGAACCATGTGTGCCCGCCGCCCGCGAAGACGCGCGCCCCTCTCGCAACCGCGCGTGGGACCCTGGTTGAGACCCCTTCCCGCTGACGCGTCCCTTTCCGCCCCTCCCCGCTTTTTCGACAGTCCACGGTCACGTGGACCAACCTCCCATTCGCACCGTCATCGTGGAACTCCGCCAACGTCGCCGTCCGCGGCGCCACAAACGTAACCTTCCCAGGAACCGTTGGCTGGCAGAGATTTGACGTGACCTCATCGATTGCCGCGTGGCTCGCCGGTAGCCGTGCAAACAATGGCTGGATCGCGTTGCCCACTGGCGGCACCAACGGCGTCCAGCTGCAGTTCTCGACAGCCGTGAACTCCCCATACCTCGATGTCCCAACGGTGGGGAGTTCACCTACGGCGCCGCCGCCCCCGAGCCCCTCTAAGCCGCCGCCGCCGTCGCCTCGTGCGCCGCCGCCGCCGCCGCCGCCGCCCCCCCCCCCGGCATTTTCGTACGCATTCAACGGCGAGAACTCGAGCTACACGGGCGGCTGCCAGTCGACGTGGATCCGCTCCGACACCCCCGACTACTTCGGCTACCAAGACACGGGCCTGTGGTGGGACGGGAGCAGCTCCGTCGGCCACTACGACTCGGTGCTCGTGCAGTTCACCGACATCATCGGGCTCGGGCCGAACCAGCTGCGCCCGCACGAGCAGATCCAACGCGCGACGCTCCGGTACAATGTGGACGAAACCTTCTCGGCCAACGCGCGAGGCGCCTCCGCCCAGCTGCACGAGATCTCGAAGGAGTGGAGCGCGAGCTCCACGACGTTCCTCACCTTTGCGGGTGCGCAAGGCCTCAACGAGGCCGAGTACCGCACGCCAGCGATCGCGACCGCGTTCGCGAATCCGCGGGCGGGCTGGTACGAGCTCGACGTGACGGCGAGCGTCCAGAGCTGGGTCAACGGCGTCAACAACAACGGCTGGATCTGGATGCCTTCGCCGCAGATTCTCGGTGGATCTGGCGATGGCTCCTCGATGCGCGCGTGCAACGCGCCGCCAGACCGTCGCGTCAACCTGGTCGTGTTCGCGGCGCTGCAGCCGCCCAGGCCGCCCTCGCCGCCCGCGCGGCCGCCGCCGCCGCCGCCGCCGCCCTCGCCGCCGCCCTCGCCGCCCCGCGCACCGTTCACGGTCATGACGATCCGCAACGCCCAGCACGCGCGGCTGCGCATGACTGCTCCGGCCATCAACTTCGCCACCGCCACCGAGACCGTCTGGGACGGAAATTCAGCGTGCGCGCGCACCAGCGGCGCACAAACCTTCTCTCTGCCCTCGTGTTCGGCTCAGCTAAATCAGCTGCTGCTCCCACCGGCCTCATCCCGACGTCGTTCCGCTCCTTTGCTCACACATGTTCTTCTCTCCTCCCGTGACCACCTGCCGCCCTCACAGGACCGACGTCGATTTCGCGCTGATCAAGTTCGACCTGAGCGCGCTATCGGGCATGGCTCCCATCTCCCGCGCGCTCTTCCGCTACACCGTGTCAAACCCTGGCGACGTGGCGGAGATGCACGAGTTCCGCCGCGGCTGGAATGCGAGCACCGTGACGTACAACAACCTGCCGATGCCGCAGATGCCTCTTCCCTTTCCTCTGGCGGTCATCGACACGTACTGGGGCCCGTCGGTCAACGACGTCTTTACGCCTCTCGCCGGGGCCACGCTAACCCTCGACGTGACGCCGAGCATCAACAGGTGGCTCACGGGCACGCCCAATCACGGCTGGGTCCTCGTGCCGACCTTTGGCGACGGCTGCGGCATTTACACCGCAAATTGGGCTACGGTTGCGCAGCAGCCTGCGCTCGAGGTGCACTTTGACGCGCCGCCCGCGCCGCCGTCGCCGCCCACCCCGCCTCTTGCGCCGCCGTCGCCCTCGCCGCCGCCTCGTCCCCCCTACACCATCCCGCCGCCCATGTCGCCTTCGCCCCTGGTCATCGGGATGCGCGATTTCAACAGCGAGACGGCCACCGTCTCCGGCGGGTGCCAGTCGACGATGCTGAGATCGAGTACCCCGAATACCGCCATGTGGCAATCAACGAATCTGTGGTGGGATGGCCTGCAGGTTGCTGGCACCCGCGACTATGTCCTCGTGCAGTTCACCGACATCATTGGGAATGCGCGTTACCACGTCCAGCCGCACGATATCATCACGAGCGCCAAGCTTCGCTACTTCGTCGACCTCTCGGCCTCGGCCGATTCCGTCGGGGACTATGCTAGCCTGCACGAAATCCTCAAACCATGGGCTGCCACGACCACGACGTACAACAGCTTCGCGGGCAACCGAGGCCTCCTCGTGAACGAGGACTACAGATCCGTGGAGGTTGGCATCGCACCAGCCACCCCGGCCGGCTGGTATGAGATCGACGTCACCATGTCCGTCGGTGCCTGGCAATCGGGCGGACCGAACCACGGCTGGATCTGGGTGCCCACGGGCGGCAACAACGGTGCTGCTCTCCGTTCCTGCAACTCGCCCGCCGACCGGCGCGTCAACCTGCGGGTCTTCTATCAGCAAGCGCCGCCCGCGCCGCCCTCACCGCCCTCGCGGCCGCCCTCGCCGCCCCGCCCGCCGCCCAAGCCACCACCGCCGCCCCCGCCGCCACTCGACGCCATCATTATCACCGGCCCAAGCGCCTCCATGTCGACCTGGATCCGCTCGACGCAGCCCACAACTGTGCAAGCGCAAGCGCCCTACCCGAACAACGTCATCTGGTGGGACGGCAACTCACGAGATGAGACGGACCGCGACTACGTGCTGCTCTGGTTCAACATTTCGGGGATTCCAGCGGGCCGCTTCCAGGCCGCGACCCTCCGGTACGTTATCGGCGGGGACGGCAACTCGCCGGGCAACATGGGCGAGCTGCACGAGCTCCTCGTCCCGTGGAGCATGTCCACCTCGTACGTCTCGCTGCCGTACGTGCCCACCAGCATCACTGGCGGCTCGTCGAGCACCTACGGCGCGGCGGATCACAACATGCCGTGCATGGCCGGCCCCCACACGGTGGATGTGACCGACAATGTCAGGGCGTGGCTCTCGGGCACGCCCAACTACGGCTGGATCGTAGTGCCGACCTTTTCCGACGGCTGCGGCATGCAGTCGCACCTCTCCACCACGGGCGAAGCGCCCCAGCTCATCGTCTCCCTCGTCGCGTTTCCGCGGGCGCCGCCCTCGCCGCCCTCGCCACCGGCCTCGCCACCGTCGCCACCCTCGCCACCGGCCTCGCCGCCGCGGCCACCGCCGCGGCCGCCGCCGCCGTTGCTGCCGGGCGCAAGCTACGTTGCCGCCATCACAGCGACCTTCACCGTGGCGGGCGACGTGTCGAGCTTCGATCAGAACGCATTCAAGAGCCGCCTGGCGACCCAGATGAACGTGTTCCCGTCCGTGATCACGCTCAATGTCTACACCGCCTCAGTTGGCATCCAGGCCACCATCGTGTACCCGAGCCTGGCGGCGGCAAATGCTGGGGCGACGACACTCGCGAGGACGCCTGCCGTACTCAGCGCTGCCCTTGGCGTCACCGTGCTGACCGTTGCCAACGTCGCACCGACGGCCATCGCCGTCGCTCCGCCCCCGCCGGCTCCGCCCCCGCCGCCGATCAACTCCGGCAGCCTGGCTTTGAGCGCGGGCAGCGGGGACGGCGTGTCCCAGGGTGTGGTGATCGGCGTTGCGGTGGGCGTGACTGCCTTCGTGCTCCTCGTCGCCATCATCGTGTGCACCTTTAAGCTCCGCCAGAAGAAGGCGACGACGATCGTCAAGGCCATCCCGACCACGACCATCAACAACCCGATAGCGCAGTCCTCGGCCACGAGCGGCGTCGAGATGAAGGACGCAATCTGAGCCCGCGGTGCGCGCGCGCGGGGCGGTGCAGGCGGCGGCGACAAGGGCGGGGGCGGCAACGAAGGCGGGGGCGCGGGAAACAAACACCCCCCCGGGAGAGAATGGCGGAGGGAAAGGTGGCAACCGTGGCAGCAGTGAGCTGTGGTCGTCGGCGGCGGCAGGGAGGAAGAAGGCGCCCGCGTGGTGAAGGGAAAGGTGGCAACCGTGGCAGCAGTGAGCTGTGGTAGGCGGTGGCGGCAGGTAGGAAGAAGGCGCCCTCGTGGGGATTGCGCGGAGATCATCCGTGCCGCTGAAGATGGCAGGCGCGCCGCGAAGGTTTCAAGTGCCGTTCGTGTACATACGAGAACGAGCCGTGTCGTACGATGAGGTCTCGTATCGGATTCACATCGTATGGCGCTTTCGTAGGATTCGTACTGGCACCTGATTCGGGCAAATTGGCCCGCCCCGCGGGATGTTGAATCGAATAAGGAACAGGAGGCGAACACGCCGAACAGCCCCCGCGTCCGCCCCGCCCGCCGCGCTGGAGCCTCAGCCTGTGGCCCTTTTAACCCTTTCCGCCTTTGCCCTTTGGGGCGGCCGAGTTCGACCACTCCTCACTCGCATATAGATATACACAATGGGACGATTCGCAGGACCCCCTGAAGCCTGAATTGCGGTAGGGAATTTGAAGCAGACAGAACACACCCCCAGCCCTTGGCCTTGGCCCCTTTAAGAGCTCTAGTGAGAGCTAAGTTGAAAGTTCGTACACACCCATTTATCGAACCAATGTATCTATCAACACACAATAGACAATTGATTCCGAACAGCGATCGTGGATGTAGGACGTAACTATTTCGGAGACAGTTTGAGCTTTGACAGGCACTGGCATGATCAGGCATATATGGCTTTTTTCTTTGATGTTCATTCCTCTGAAGTTCAAATACAATTGTATGGGCCCAGGGGGCGAGGGCTGGGGACCCGCTTTTCCTTTCGTCTCTCTTCGATTCTGTGAATTCAAAGATTTGGTATATTCATACCCTTCGGCAAATATTGGGTGAAAGTCTCCGACAAATCGAATCGCCGTCGGACCAAACGCCAACGAAGCCTCTCCGTTGACACCGATGACGTCGCTCAAAGCCGCACTCTTCCTCGCGCTCGTCGTCTCGGCCGCGGGCGTCATCATCCGTGGCCCGAGCGTCACCTACGATACATACATCAGGGCCGGCAGTTCCTCTACGGCTCCAATTATCAACTACGCTACGACAAACTACAACGACCTACGTTCCGGGTGGTGGGACGGCCCGCTCACGATCTCGACCACCACTGGGGCCATATCAGGCACTAGTTCGGACACGTCCGCCGTCTTGATCATGTTCGACTTGAACTCACTCGTCGGAGCCACGCTCGTGCCGACCAACCCCGTTTGGCTCTACTACTTTATGTCCGACGCGGGCGGCAACCCCTCGCTACACGAGCTCACCGTTCCCTGGAACCATGTGTGCACACGCCACCCGCGAAGATGCGCGCTCCCCTCACAACCGCGTGGCACCCTGGCTGAGGCCCCTTCCCGCTGACGCGTCCCTCCCTGCCCCTCCCTGCTTTCGACAGTCCACGGTCACGTGGACCAACCTCCCATTCGCACCGTCATCGTGGAGGAACACCAGCGTCGGCGGCGCTGGAACCTTTCCAGGAACCGCTGGCTGGCAGAGGTTTGACGTGACCTCATCGGTTGCCCCGTGGCTCGCGGGTAGCCGTACAAACCGCGGCTGGATCGCGTTGCCCACTGGCGGCACCAACGGCGGCGAGATGCAGTTCTCGACGGCCGTGAACTCCCCATACCTCGATGTCCCAACGGTGACCCCACCGACGGCGCCGCCGCCCCCGAGCCCCTCGCTGCCGCCGTTCCCCCCCCCGGCGTTTTCGTACGTGTTCAACGGCGAGAACTCGAGCTACACGGGCGGCTGCCAGTCGACGTGGATCCGCTCGGACACCCCCGACTTCATCGGCGCCCAAGACACGGGCCTGTGGTGGGACGGGAGCAGCTCCGTCGGCCACTTCGACTCGGTGCTCGTGCAGTTCACCGACATCATCGGGTCCGGGCCGAACCAGCTGCGCCCGCACGAGTACATCCAACGCGCGACGCTCCGGTACAACGTGGACGAAACATTCTCGGGCAACGCGCGAGGCGCCTCCGCCCAGCTGCATGAGATCTCGAAAGAGTGGAGCGCAAACTCCACCACGTTCCGCACCTTCGCGGGTGCGCAAGGCCTCAACGAGGCCGAGTACCGCACGCCAGCGATCGCGACCGCGTTCGCGAATCCGCGGGCGGGCTGGTACGAGCTCGACGTGACGGCGAGCGTCCAGAGCTGGGTCAACGGCGTCAACAACAACGGCTGGATCTGGATGCCATCGCCGCAGATTCTCGGTGGATCTGGCGATGGCTCCTCGATGCGCGCGTGCAACGCGCCATCAGACCGTCGCGTCAACCTGGTCGTGTTCGCGGCGCTGCAGCCGCCCAGGCCGCCTTCGCCGCCCGCGCGGCCGCCGCCGCCACCGCCGCGGCCCTCGCCGCCGCCCTCGCCACCCCGCGCCCCGTTCACGGTCCTGCAGATCCGCAACGCCCAGCACGCGTGGCTGCGCATGATTGCTCAGGACATCAACTACGCCACCGCCGCCGAGGTCTTCTGGGACGGAAACTCAGCGTGCGCGCCAGCGGCGCACAAACCCTACTCTCGCCACGTGGTCGGCTCAGCTACATCGCAGTTGCTGCTCCCACCGGCCTCATCCCGACGTCGTTCCGCTCCTTTGCTCACACACGTGTGTGCGCCTCGCCTCCCCTGACCACCTGCTGCCCGCAGGGCCGATTTCGATTTCGTGCTCATGAAGTTCGACCTGAGCGCGCTCTCGGGCATGGCTCCCATCTCCCGCGCGCTCTTCCGCTACACCGTGTCAAACGAAGGCGACCAGGCGGAGATGCACGAGTTCCGCCGCGGCTGGAATGCGAGCACCGTGACGTACAACAATTCGATGCCCGCGCCCCCTTGGCCCTTTCCTGCGGCGGTCATCGACACGCTCTGGGGCCCGACTGTCAACGACCTGCCTGGCAACGTGGCCACGCACACCGTCGACGTGACGCCGAGCATCAACCGGTGGCTCACGGGCACACCCAATCACGGCTGGGTCTTCGTGCCGTACTTCGGCAACGGGTGCGGCATCCGCACCGCAGCCTGGGCTACGGTTGCGCAGCAGCCGGTGGTCGAGGTGCACTTTGATGCGCCGCCCGCGCCGCCGTCGCCGCCCGCCCCGCCTCGTCCCCCCTACACCATCCCGCCGCCCATGTCGCCTGCGCCCGTGGTCATCGGGATGCGCGAGTTCAACAGCCAGACGGCGACCGTCACCGGCGGGTGCCAGTCGACCATGCTGAGATCGAGTACCCCGGATACCGCCATGGGGCAACAAACAAATCTGTGGTGGGATGGCGAGCAGAATGATGGCACACGCGACTACGTCCTCGTGCAGTTCACCGACATCATCGGGAATGCAAATTACCACGTCCATACGCACGAAATCATCACGAGCGCCAAGCTTCGCTACTACGTCGACCTCTCGGCCTCGTCCAACTCCGTCGGGAACTATGCTGGCGTGCATGAGCCCCTCAAACCATGGAATGCCGCGACCACGACGTACAACAGCTTCGCGGGCAACCGTGGCCTCATCGCGAACGAGGACTACAGCTCCGTGGAGGTTGGCATTGCGTACGCCACCGTGGCCGGCTGGAATGAGGTCGACGTCACCTCGTCTTTCGGTGCCTGGCAAGCGGGCGGAGCGAACCACGGCTGGATCTTGGTGCCCACGGGCGGCAACGACGGTGCGGCTCTCCGTTCCTGCAACTCGCCCGCCGACCGGCGCGTCAACCTGCGGGTCTACTATCAGCACGCGCCGCCCGCGCCGCCCTCACCGCCCTCGCGGCCGCCCTCGCCGCCCCGCCCGCCGCCCAAGCCTCCCCCGCCGCCCCCGCCGCCACGAGACGCCATCATCCTCTCAGGCCCGAGCGCATCCATGTCGACCTGGATCCGCTCGACGCAGCCCACAACTGTGCAAGCGCAAGCGCCTTACCCGAACAACGTCATCTGGTGGGACGGCAACTCCGTTGATGAGACAGACCGCGACTACGTGCTGCTCTGGTTCAACATTTCGGGGATTCCAGCGGGCCGCTTCCAAGCCGCGACCCTCCGGTACGTCATCGGCGGGGACGGCAACTCGCCAGGCAACATGGGCGAGCTGCACGAGCTCCTCGTCCCGTGGAGCATGTCCACCTCGTACAGCTCGCTGCCGTACGTGCCCGCCAGCATCACTGGCGGCTCGTCGAGCACCTACGGCGCGGCGGATCACAACATGCCGTGCATGCTCGGCCCCCACTCGGTCGATGTGACCGACAATGTCAGGGCGTGGCTCTCGGGCACGCCCAACTACGGCTGGATCGTGGTCCCGACCTTTGCCAACGGCTGCGGCATGCAGTCGCACCTCTCCACCACGGGCGAAGCGCCCCAGCTCATCGTCTCCCTCGTCGCGCTCCCGCGGCCACCGCCGCCGCCGTTGCCGGCGGGCGAAGTGTACGTTGCCGCCATCACGGCGACCTTCACCGTGGCGGGCGACGTGTCGAGCTTCGACCGGAACGCATTCAAGAACCGCCTCGCGGCCCAGATGAACGTGTCCCCGTCCGTGATCACGCTCTTCGTCTACTCCGCCTCCGTCGGCGTCCAGGCCACCATCACGTACCCGAGCCCGGCGTCGGCAAGTGCCGCGGCGACGTCGCTCGCCGCGACGACGCCAGCCGATCTCACCGCTGCCCTTGGCGTCACCGTGCAGACCATTGCCAACGTTGCTCTGACGACGGTCGCCGTCCCTGCGCCCGCGCCGCCGTTCAACTCCGGCAGCCTGGCTTTGAACGCGGGCAGCGGGGCCGGCGTGTCCCAGGGTGTGGTGATCGGCGTTGCGGTGGGCGTGACTGCCTTCGTGCTCCTCGTCGCCATCATCGTGTGCACCTTTAAGCTCCGCCAGAAGAAGGCGACGACGATCGTCAAGGCCATCCCGACCACGACCATCAACAACCCGATAGCGCAGTCCTCGGCCACGAGCGGCGTCGAGATGAAGGACGCAATCTGAGCTCGCGGTGCGCGCGCGCGCGCGGGGCAGTGCAGGCGGGGGCGACAAGGGCGGGGGCGGCAACGAAGGCGGGGGCGCGGGCAACAAACGCCCCCCCGGGAGAGAATGGCGGAGGGAAAGGTGGCAACCGTGGCGGCAGGGAGCTGTGGTAGGCGGTGGCGGCAGGAAGGAAGAAGGCGCCCGCGTGGGGATTGCGCGGAGATCATCCGTGCCGCTGAAGATGGCAGGCGCGCCGCGAAGGTTTCAAGTGCCGTTCATGTACATACGAGAACGAGCCGTGCAGTAACGAGGGTGAGAACCGGAGCCCTTGGCTCCAGGGTCCTCTCTGGGCGACGTGCTTGGGTAGGTGGACGATCCGTCCCCTGCCTCTTCCTCTTCGTACGTGTACTGTCGTCGTACGATGTGGCGCTTCGTCGTACTGGCACACCTGATTCGGGCATTGCCCGGGATGTTAAATAAGGAACAGCCCCGAGAGCTGGCCCTGTGGGGCCGAGTCGACACTCTGCGGAGTCGACCCCTTACGGCTTACCCCGGATCGTCACGGCGTCACGGACCGAGCGAGGTTCAGAACTCGCGAGGATCCTGTCTCCTGCATGAGGAGGGTCCCGGGTGGGGCACGACAACGGGGAGGAGTGATCGAGACACCGTGACGACGTCTCAACGTCTGCCCGATTTGGCAAGAACTTGGACGAAGTGGAATGGACTCAGACGACGACGACGAAGCTCGCGCCTGGCAAAGAGGCACTCCCAAGCAGCACCGCGCGCGCATCTTCGAGCTCACTTCTGGCCAATCGCTGAGCATTACTCAGGACACAAGCATGAGCGCTGAAGCCCTCTGGGCATGCGGCGCGGGTGCTGTCGTCTGGGAGGCTGCCGAGGCAACGCTGGCATACCTCGAGTCCGCGTTCGCACCGACTGGGCTCCAGGGCAAGGCGGTCGTCGAGCTCGGTGCTGGAACGGGCGTCATCGGCCTTGCATGCGCTGCCATGGGCGCAAGGGTCACGTTGACTGATTTGGAGACGGCCTTGCCGCTGCTACGTGCAAATGCAGAACAAAACTACGCGGCGACTCGGGCCCATCACAGCCTTACGAGGCGACTCGAGCCCATCGAGATCAAGGCGCTGCCGTGGGGCGAGCCTCTGCCCGATGGGCTGCGCGCAGACCTCGTCATCGCCTGCGATTGCGTCTACCAGCCTTCGGCCTACACGCATCTTGCTGCCACGATTGCCGCGCTGGGTGCGCCGTGCTTGCTGTCATGGCGTGCGCGCGGCAAGCAGGAGGAGGTGGTGCTGGAGCACTTGGCGAGCGCGGGATTTGCGCTCACGCGCGTGCACAGCACGCCCGACGGCACCGTCATCACGCGTGCGATGCCGCCGACGCCGATGCCGCTGCAGCCGCTGGACGCACAAGCAGCAGCGATCGTCCTGCTGCCAGAGTGGGTAGCGCTCAGGGCGGCGCTCAGCACTCGGACGACGGCCGTAGCGACGACGGAGGCGGCTACAACGCCGTCGGACACGATGGGCGCCGACACACCCCTAGCTGATGCTATGCCCCTCGCGGCGATCTCGGCGATCTCGGAGATCTCCGCCCACGAGATCTCGGATATCTCCGATATATCGGAGATCGCCGAGATCTCGTGGGCGGCCGTGGTCCATGCGGCGGATGGGAAGAAGGTCAAGGATGTGCTCAAATCCAACGGCTGGCTGGATGCGTGCCTGAAGCCGCTCTCGTTGCTGCCGCCGCCGGCGTCAGAGGGCAAGGCAAGGCCCGACGGGTGTAGGCTCGCCTTCCCAATCTGCGTGGCGGGCGTCGCGTCACTTCGACGCGCCATGGCGGATGGGTCGGTGCCCGAGCTGCGAGCAGTGCTGGCGCTGGAGCCGATGGCGGCTGGGGCGCTGGCCTCAAAGCCGCCGCCCAAGCCTCAGAAGCCCACGTCTGCGGCGAATGGCGACAGCCCCGTGCACGCCATGCCGGGCACAGGACGAGCCGCGCTGCCGGCCGCGCTGCCACGGGCACATGCCCGGCCCAAGCCGCCAGCACAGCAGCGATCGTTTGGAGGCGGGGCGGCGGCGCGGCGCAGCAGCGGCGGCGGCGAGAGCGGCGAGGGCGGTAGGGGCGGCAAGGGCGCCGAGGCGGCGCGACTTCCGCGGGCGGCGCCGGTGCGCGTGGTCCAGTGCCCCGCATTCGCGGACGCTGCGTGGCTGGAGCAGCATGCCTTCCGCGCGCGTGAGCCTGCAATTCTCCGAGGTCTCGATCTCGGCGCATGCAGCGGACGTTGGACCGCTTCGCACCTTGCCGCCACCCGCTGCACCTCGGCGAGCGTGAGCGTCCACGTGTGCCCGAACGCCGTGGTCGACCTCGCGGGGCATCGAGCGCCTAACACGCCGCGAAACTTTGTCTTCCGCTCGATGCCCTTCGCGGAGGCGGTATGGCGCTGCTACGGCCAAGGGACTGGCGAGGCTCATCAGGCGGCAGATGGCGAGGCTCATCAGGCCGCAGATGGCAGTGACGCCGCTGCTGACGAAGGTGACCAAGCAGGCGCGACGGCGGCAGCGGTCCACCCTCAGCCTCGACTCCCCTCATACCCTCCGCTCCTCGAAAGCGGCGAGCGCTACTATCTTCGTTCCGTCGGGCCCGACCCCAGGAAGGACGCGGCCGACTTCCCCTCGACCTTCCCCGAGCTTGCACGCGAGTGCCGGCTGCTGCCGCAGCCGATCGAGGACGAGCGAGCCGTCACCAAGTGCACGTCGAGCTCGGATGATGCCCACTCGGACGCGACTGGTGCACACGGTGTGAACGGTGCGGTTGGTGTGAACGCTCGGGGCGGCGCGATCGTACGCCGTGCGAGCTATCACTCGTCGGTTCTGCGGCTCGCCTCGGACGATACGCAGCTGTGGACGCACTTCGACGTGATGGACAATGCACTCGCGCAGCTCACCGGTCGAAAACGCGTGGTGCTCTGGCCGCCTTCAGAGGATGCCAATCTGTACACTGGAGCCTCCTCCTCTTGATGGCCTCTTGATGGCCTCTTGATGGCCTCTTGATGGCCTCTTGATGGGCGCGGATTACCTCCCTCATCAGGTACACTGAAGGCTCTGATTGCCTCTGATGACCTCTGATTACCTCCCTCATCAGGTACACTGAAGGCTCCTCCTCCCGCGTCTCCGACATTGACCGTTGGAATGACGATGAGTGGCCTCGCTTCCGGGCGGCGGTGGCCACACGCCGAGAGTGCGAGCTCGCACCCGGCGACGTGCTCTTCATTCCCGCGCTCTGGTTCCACAACGTCACCTCGATTGGATTCAGCGTGGCCCTGAATGTCTTCTGGCGCTCGCACCAGCCATCGCCGAGCCCCGCAGGCCCGGCAGCGCTCACGCGCGCGATGTACGACCCGAAGGACCTGTACGGCAACCGCGATCCGCCAGCAGCCACGCAGGCCATGGCCCACGTCGACGCCGCGGCCGCAGAGCTGGCCGCGCTGCCAACAGAGTTTCGGCAGTTTTATGCGCGCCGGGCGATCCGTGCGCTCGAGACGGCGCTCGAAGCGCTCGTCGACGGCGATGAGACCGGCAATGTTCAGGGCAGCACGGTAAATGATTGCAGCGGCGGCGGCGGCGGCGGCGGCGCCGTGTCGGGCGGTGATTGCGCCGTGTCGGGCGGCGATGGCGCCGTGTCGGGCGGCGATTGCGCCGTGTCGGGCGGCGGTGGCGCCGTGTCGGGCAGCGATGGCGCCGTGTCGGCGGCGGATCGGGAGCGCCCCGGTGGTCCTCGCGTCGTCCTGAACACCGGTGCCGCCATCCCTCTGCTCGGCGTGGGCACCTGGGAACTTTCCCCACACGAGGCACGTGCGGCGGTGGAGGCTGCCCTACGTGCGGGCGTGCGGCATCTCGATTGCGCTTCAATTTATCGCAACGAGGCGGCCGTTGGCGAGGCGATCCATGCTGCGATGTGTGAGGGGCGCGTACGGCGTGCCGACCTCTTCGTCACCTCCAAGCTGTGGATCTCGGATGCAAGACCGGCCAACGTGCGCGCCGCATGCCTTGCGTCGCTCCGTGCGCTTCAGCTCGACCGGCTCGACTTGTACTTGCTCCACTGGCCGCCGCCATCGATGGCCGATCTTGAGCCGATCTGGCGTGAGCTCGAGGCGCTCGTGGCGGACGGACTTGTGGTCTCCATCGGTGTGGCGAACAGGAGTCTGATGACCTCTGATGACCTCTGATGACCTCTGATGACCTCTGATGACCTCTGACGACCTCTGACGACCTCTGATGATTGCCTCCCTCATCAGGCGTGGCGAACATGAGTCCCCGGCGCCTCGGTGCACTGCTCGCAATCCCTGGACTAGCCGTCCCTCCAGCAGTCAACCAGGTGGAGATGCACCCCGGATGGCGCAACGACGAGCTGCTCGCCTATTGCCTCGCTCACCGAGTACACGTGACCGCCTACTCTCCGCTCGGGCACGTTGGCACTGACGGACGAAAGGCCGCTGCGAACGGTCAGCATGGCAGAGCGACTATCGCGGCCGATGCGGCCGATGCGGCCGGCGCGGCTGGTTGCGACGGTGACGACAGAGGGCTGAGCGCCAGTTTGCTTGAGGCGACCGAAGTCGTGCAAGCCAGCCGTGCGCTCAGCCTCACCCCAGCACAGACCCTCATACGCTGGGCGGTCGCGCGCGGCTGCAGCGCCATCCCCCGGAGCTCGCGCCTGGAGCGCATCGCCGAGAATGCGGCGGCCCTCGGCCAGCATCCAGTGGGCTTCGGCAAGATTTCGTCAAGCGTTTTGGATGGCAGCGCGGGAACGGATGTGCCCGCAGTCGACGAGGCGCTGCGTGGTCTTGATGGCCTGCCGCAGCGGCGGCGCCTCCGCGGCGAGGCACTCGTCGGTCGAGGCAAGAAGGGCTTTGCGAGCTTAGAGGAGCTATGGGAGTGATACGCGAATCGACTCCACTGGCGCGTGGTCAGTTCACGAGTTCAGCTCAAAGCTTTGTACCGGCAAAGTCTCTCCTGACTGCTGCCTGCGAAACGAGTTGGGACTGCACATATTACGTTAGCTAACGTGAACCTTCGGCAAAGGCGAGTCGCCCGTTGCCCGCGGCGCAGCTCGGCGGGCGCTTCGCCCTCCCGGGTCGCGGACTCCCGTCCGAGTCCTCTCGGCTCCGCGCCGGGCGCCTTGCGGCGCGGGTCGGTTTCGGGGGTTACCATCAGTCGGACCAGTACGGATCACGGGGCCAAAACGCATTTTCTCAGTCCCGGGCCCCTCCCGTCCAGAAAACCTACACCCCCACCCTTATAATCCCATGGTACAAGCGGTATAGATCACTCTGATATGCGATGGCTCACGGCTAGCTCACGACATCCTGCAATCGTTGACACTCTTCTCGACACTCTTGACTCTGAATGGGGCTTGGGGGCCATCGCATGCGCGCCTCTCTCACCTCAGCATCCGTCTCGTCCCCTGCGATGCGTCTCACACCTCTTGGACGAGCTTGGATTATGAGGCTAGGTCGTGCATCTAGAGCCTCGAAGGCATTAGGACCGCCAGCATCTGGAGCCTAGCTACGACATGCACCAGCAGCGGCTGCGCTGCCTTGCGGGCCTCTGCGAAGGCAAGCTCAGCACCGACCGCCAGCTTTGCCGCAAAGGCGCTGGCAGCTGGGATGAGTATAGCTGTGAGCCTTGCGAAGGCCTCCTTGAGGAACGCAGCCATCTCAACCACGCCCACGCAGGCCGCATCGATAGCCGCGGCGAGCCATGTGCCCAGCAGCGTGCCCGCTGCCTGCGCCGCCGCAAGGCCAATGTACCATTCCTCCGACACGCGCAGAGCATAGAGGGCGGCGAGCTGCGACGCAGTGGCCCAGGCGTCGGCGGCCATCTGTGGGGCGGCCTTCCACGCCGCGACAGCAGCCTGCCAGGCGGCCACTGAAGCAGCCGCGGCGAGATCGAAGGCGATCCGAGAGAAGATCGCCCATTTGGCCACGGCGAGCTTCCAAAAGGCCGTGGCCCAGTCACAAACCACATGCCAGCCGCTGGCAGCATACGCGCTGCATGTGGTCACGAACTGGGCCATGATCGGTACGCTCGTCGCCGCGGCCGCCTGCGCTCCCGACCATACCGCCTGGCATGCGCTCGCTGCCGACTGGCCGACTGTAGTCGCCGCCACCTCGGCTGCTTGCCAGGCGTAGCTCGATGGGATCCGAGCGATGAGCTCCGACGAATGCTGCGCAAACGCGCGCGAGGAGGCGACGGTGGCCTGCGCGAGCTCCTGTGCCTGAGCCGGAGCAGCGGTGATCTGCGCCGACACGCCGACAAGCAGCGTAACCAGCGTCTCAATCCCACGCGAGGCGTTCGCGCCAATGAGCTCTATGAGCCTCTGGCGTGTGAGCGGCATGCCCAGCGCAACCATCGCGATAACGACGAGCAGAGTCCATCCCGTGGCCCATGCCACGCGCCGGACGACGAGCTGACCTCCAGAGAGAGGCGCCCCGCCACGATGCGACGACAATCCGCCTCCGTTGCTGGCCACCAATGCGTTGTCGTTGCTCGCACTCCTTTGGGCTGCTCTTGAAAGGAGTGCGACTGCTCCCGACACCTTTCGGCTTCGGCTAGAGGTCATCGAATTCTGCTCCTGCATTGCGACATCCGTGCTGCTGATTCTCTTCTGCTCGAGCTTGTTGCTGAGATCCGCCGCCGTCGGGGTGCTGTCGGCCTTCGGCGGCTTCTCCTCAACGGTACTCTCCGAAAGCATGATCGAGCTGCGCACTGCAAGCGGCCTGGAGAACGTTACAGCCTGCGATGCCTCTGGCTTCGGGGTCGCCGCCGGTGCCGCTTCCGGGACCGCCTCGGAGGTTTTGCTGTTAGTGGGGGCGAGCAGAATCGGCACAAGCAGGAGCGGCACATGCAAAAGGAAGGAGCTGATTGCAAACACCGCAGCAGCAGCAATTGGTACGCTCTTTTCTTCATCTTGCACAACCAGCTTTAGTGTGACCTCTTTACCTGTGACGGTCACAGTTTGGTCTTCGTCCTTGAGTTGCATCGTTGCCGTCCGCCGTAGCATCGGAGTCGTCCTCGGCTTGGACTGACTGGGCATGCTCCAGGGAGTGTGCAGAGCCTCTGCACACATAGCGACGCAGAGAACAACTCCCCACAGACTGCGCACCATCACAAGCCCCGGGACCGCGGGCTGCCGCTGCGTCTTCTGAAGTCTTCGATTGACGGAATCTTGCGTAACGGAAAACGCCGGCTGCAGTTCAAACTCCAAGAAACACCTCTGGCAGGGACCTCGCGTCTCAGTCTGCTCATTCACACAGTCAGTCCCTCCCCGCGCTCACAAGGGAATACACCAACGTCGCGGGTCTCAGATCTCATGTCACATGTGAACATGATTGTAGCATTGTACTCGACTCCCCGGTGAAAGGTCGTCTATCCCGTCTAGCACTAGTCTAGCACCAATCTCGGAGACAGTGGAATCGCCGCACGAGGGCACAGCCCGTCCGGTCCTTTGCGCTTTGGTCCTCGCTTTCGAGTTTCCGTTAACGGATAACGCGCGTAGCACTTTAACGTAGGAACGTAGTAAAAAGCACAACAACTCTCCGACTCTGGCACCACTGAGATGCGTGCGGGCCAAGCGAAGGTGAAGATGCTAGATGGCGAAGTTCCGAAGGGTCAAGGGATAGGAAGACGAACTTGTTGAGAAGTTCAAGTTGTAGGCAGTAACTATAATATCGCGCTATACGGTAAAGAGTACGTTAACGAGTAATCGCATAAATCCAAAATCGGACCGGTAAGCCGTAAGATCTAAGAAGGCCCAAAGCCGCCGGCAGCGTGCAGAGAATGATCGGATCGTGTAATACTAACGCTTGCGCTCACGCGCGCCGACACATGCTCCGTGGACCGTGCAAGATCGATCATCAGTCATCACGCCACGCCTGTGCGTCGTCGTCGCCAGGTCGCGACCTCGCCCTCGACCTTTCTCACCTCTCACACCTGGCATACTGGAGAGGAGCTTGCCTTCCTTTATGATGAGGACCACTCTCACCTTGTGCCGGAGAGGAGCTTGCCTTCCTTTTGCATCTCGTAGAGCACGGCGCGCATCGTGTCGAGTGGCACCTTGCCGCCCTTGCACTTCTCGTCACACCGATCGAGCAGCTCGCGCAGGTCCGGGTTCTGGATGTACTGGCGGATCTCGTCGTCGATGTCAAAGGAGGACGAGGTGCGCATCTTGTCCATACGTGCGGTCACGTCCTCCTTGGCGCGACAGCTCTTGGAGCGCATGTCCTTGCGCTGCACGAGCTGTGCGCGGCGTGACTGGAGCAGGTGGTCCGTGCGCGCCGCCTCGAGCTCGATCTTGCTCGCCATCACCTCGCGCTGGTACTCGGTACGCCGCTGGCTGCGCATATGGGCGAGCTGGATCGCGTAGAGTCGCATCTCACGCTCGGCGATCTTGCTCTCTTGCTCTCGCTGGCGCACCTCGTCCGCCTCCTGCTTCATCTGCTCATGATGGAGCTCCTTCTTCATCACCCCGTCCTTGCGCTCCTGCACCACCGCCTCCATCTGCAACTGACACTGCTTGATGTGCTCGCGCTTCTCGATGCCGGCCTGCTGCTTGGCGAGGATCTCCGCCTCCTTCTCCGCCTCGAAAGCCTGGCGCCGCTCCTCCTCCTTCTGCATCTTCTGCAGGTACTGCGAGCGCTGCTGCGCAAGCCTCTCCTGGTTCTGGAGCAGCGTCTGCTCAATCCGCTCCTGCTGCCGCGCGCGCGCACGCGCATTCTCCTCCGCTTGGGCCTGGCGCTTCTCCTCGAGCCTCTGGAGACGTTCGCGTTCCTGTTCGGCCTTCTGCTCCTCCTTGCGCTTCATCTCCGCCTGCTGCTCCTCCAGCAGCTCCTTCTGGCGGAGCCGGCGCGCCTCGGCCTTGGCGATCCTCTCTCGCTCCTTGCGATCCAACTCCACCAGGCGCTGGCGCTCCGCCTCCTCCTCCTCCTCGCGCCGCTTCGCATCGCGCCGCATCTCCTCCTGCTGGCGCCGGCGCGCCTCCTTCTCGGCCCTCTCCTCGGCCTCCTTGCGCTCGAGCTCCGTACGACGCCGGAACTCGGCCGTCTCCTTTGCGCGCTGCTCGCGCTCGAGCCTTCGTGCCTCTTCCTTGGCCTTCTCGGCCCTGACCTTGTCCTCCTTCTCCGACAGCTGCCGGGCCTGAGAGATCTCAAACATGAGCATCTGCTCGATCTCGGCCTGCTGCTTCTTCTTGATCTTCTCGATCACGCGTCGATCCATGTCCGCCGCCGTCGACACCGCCTCGTCGGTGAAGTTGGGCGCTGAGGCCGTCTCACCCTCACTTCGCCCGAGGTTCGTCACTCCACCGTCAGCAATGACCTTCTCGCGCTCGGCGCGCACCGCCTGGTACGCTTCGAGGCGCAGCTCCTCGTATCGCTCCCATCGCTGCTTCGCGATGAGCGGCGATTGGCCGGGCTCCTGGAATGCTGACTGCGGCAGCGGCAGAAGCTCGGAGGGCTCGATGCCCGTGCGACGGCATGCCTCGGCGGAGCGCGGCGTGAGCCGGTTCCGGTGCACGTGCGTGGGCAGTGACGGTGCCGATTTGGCCGGAAGGAGCCTGGCCACAGTCATTCCTTTCACGCTTTGTCCTTGGCGGCCGCTGCGCACGCGGCGCCGCCCGACACGGGAGCCCTCTTGAAACGTAGCGGAGCTAGTTTCGTCACGAAGACGGTTTCACTTCAGGGTTTTAGGTGCTACGTTCCCCGTACAGACTGAACTTTCTCACTCTCACCTGCGCATCGTGCCGAAGATCACGATGAAGAAGAAGAGCACGCCAAAGATTTTGAGCATGAGCCCGCGGTTGCCCGTGATGGTGCGCTGGTACTTCATGATCTGCTTGTGCGCATCCTCGACGTTGTCGAGCGAGATGTCCGTGTTCTGGTCGATCCGGTCGACGAGCGCCCCTTGCTCCGAGACGATGGCCCCAAATCGCTGGAACATGGAGCCCAATTCCGCAAGCGTCGACTGCATCTGGGAGACCTCCTGTTGCCGATGCTTCTGCGAGCGCGGCGTCCAGAACTGCTGCGCCTGCAGCTGCTCGGACGTGCTCGGCTCTGCGCCGTACGCGCCGCCGCCCCCGCCCCCGGAGCCACCGAATCCCTCGAGGTCGTGATATGCTCGCTCGCTGGCCACCGCCACCGCCGCCGCGCCCGCGCCGGCGGTGGGCCGCCGACGCACGCCGCCCACCGGGAGGAGCTGCGGCTTGGCGAGGCGCCCGCCGCTCGGACCGCCGCCGCCGCTGCTGCTGCTGCTGCCGCACGCCCCGCCACAGCTGCTGCCGAACGCCTTCGGCGCTGCAGGCGCTGCAAACGGCGTCGCAAACGGCGAGGCCACGCTCGCCACGCCAAGCTGCGCCGCGCGGCTCTCCTTAGCGCTGATCGTCGCCTCGCGCTGCTTGAGCGCCGCCTGGAAATCGCTCGTAACCGCCGCCATCCGCGCGCGCAGCCAGGCGAGAAGCGCATCGGCGTGGGCGGCGAATTGATTTGAACCCGGCCGCTTGGCAGAGCCGAGTGCATCGAGGCCGGTGGCGGCGCCCGAGAGCTCACGGCGCACGGCAAGATTGATCTCATTGATCTCGGCTGCTGGGTCGTCGAAGAGCGAGCTCTTACACGCGAGCTTTTGCAGCCGGCTGGTGCGGGCCTCGGTCGCGTGCAGCGCCCGGCCAAGGCGCTGCGCCGTCTCGCCAAACGGCGTTTTGGCCGCCCGCTGACGGGTCGCCGGCGCTCGGCCGCGCTGCTTGCAGCGCGAATCCGCGATGGCAAAGAACTCCGCCGTCCTGTCGTTCGTGGGCGCCATCGCGATGCTCGCGCCAGGACAGCGCTTGACCGCACGCGCCACCTGCCCGCGCCTCCTGACCCAGAGTTGTAGGCAATCCGAGCGAATGTATCGACAGGGTCGTTCCCCCCTGTCCTGTGTGCGAGGGGGGAATCTTTCTGTCCTCCCGAATAAGCACGCGACGCGCTTCGTTTTTTTCGATCAGAATTGGCCGCGTGTGAGGACCTTTGCGTGGACTGCTTCGCGGCAAGGCAGACCCGGTCGTGAGTCGCTTCGCCATTCGCTTCAGTCTGTGAGAGACCGAGCGCCGCATGGGTGACTCACCCTTTCATTTGTCCAGCTCGCCGCCTGCGACAAAGATGTCGCGACCCGAAGCCGTGCGTCTCATGCAAAGAGCGGTCAACCCAGGCGGCGGAATGGGCAACTCGACGGCAAGAGGCGACAAGAGTGCCCGCTCGGGAAGCAACACGGCCCGCGGCAAGAAGGGCAAGAGTGATCACATGTTCCTGTTGACTACGACGTCGAGCCCAGGATCGCCGTCCAAATCCGGTGGACCGATGAAGGTTGCCGACTCAGTCACACTCCTGCAGCTTCGCCGCGATTATGATGAGCGGCTGGAGAAGGAGCGGCAAGCGATCCATGATCGCGAAGTTGAGCTTGAGGAAAGACTGCGGCGTGAGGAGAAGAGGGCCCATCGCGATGCGGTCGCCGAAACGGCGCTGGGTCTCTCGAAGCTCCGCCAGCAGCAGCAAGCCAAGTTGCAGGCCCACAACAAGATGCATCAAACCGCCGAGGCCGATAAGATCGCTGCTGCGGCCCGTGCTGTACAGATAGCTACCCAACACGGCCTCGATATGCAGGCGATGCGCGAGAAGACCCGTCTCGAAGCCGAGGCACGCTTTGCCATTGAGGTGAAGCAGCTAAATGAGCGACATAACGAGGCGATGCTGAGGCAGGCTGAGAATTTGAATGCTGCTGCGGAGCGCAAGCTCAACATCGAAAAGGAGGCGACGCACGCGGTTACGGTTCGCGCCGAGAAGCTGCAGCAGGAGCTCGAGCTCGAGCAATCTAGAGTAAAGGACCTCATCCGTCAGGTCGAGAGTGAGAAGAAGGACAAGGAGAAGCAGTTGCGCGAGCAAAAGTCCAAGGATCTCGCCGAGAAGAACGCGGCCATTCAGGCTGAGAAGGACAAGGCGGAGACGGCCAGGCAGACGGCTGCCAAGGCCGAGGCAGTGCGAGCGGAGGTGGTCAAGCTGCGCTCGCAGGAGGCTGACAGGGTGACCGCGCTTGCGACTCAGGCGCTCAAGGTGGCGGAGAAGGAGAAGGAGGAAGCGCGCCTGACGTGGAAGGCGGCGGAGGCACAGCGGGCAGAGCATGCAAAGGCACGCGCCGAGATGGAGCTGATGCGCGACGAGAGCAAGGCGATGGTGGAGAATGCTAAGAAGAAAATTGCGGATGCCGATGAGAGGATTAAGTCGATGGAATACGCCATGTCGTTGCAGCAGGCGGCGCTCGACGCCGTACGTAACTCAGCCGAGGCGGAGAAGCTTGCGCTCATGAAGGCGGCAGAGGAGGCCAAGGCGGCCGCCCTGCATGCCGTCGCCATGGAGCGTGCGGCCGAGAAGGCGGAGGCCGAGGTAGCGAGAGCAAAGCGGCTCAAGGCCGCCGAACAAGCTAGGAAGCTCGGTGCCTCGGCGGCGTACATCCCGCCTGGCGATGACGACGAGGATGCCGCCCTCCTACAGCTGAGCAAACCCGCGAGCAGCATGAACACGACCATGGCCGATGCAGGCTCCATCATGAGTGCCGACAACCTGGAGGCGATGGCCAACCAAGTGAAGGAGGCCATCGAGATGGCAGAGAGGGAGCAGCAGCACGCTGCGGCCGCCGAGGAGCGCGTCGCTGAGCTCGAGAAGGAGATCGACGTCTTGCAGTCTTTGGTTGGCGGCTCGAGCAAGAAGGCGCTGGAGGTGCAGAAGGAGAAGCTTACGCGTCAGACTGACATCGCTCGAGGACTTGCGCTGCGGCAGCTGCGTGAGGCGGAGCAGATCAAGGTCTCGGGGATTGCGGAAGAGCTGGTTGGACGTTCGCTGGCGATCGTCGGGTGCCAGGTGATTGAGGAGATGCTCCACCGTGACGACTCTCCAGCAGCGACAGCGATTCGCAGCGTGCCGCAAAAGATGCAGGTTGGCATTGTCTGCGGGGTATGCATTCCAGCAGCGCTGGCGGAGACGGCTGGCTTCGGCGACGATCGCGGTAGCGCCGTGCCAGAGCCCGTGCACGTGCTCATCCACTCCTCGGATGGTGAGAGCACGCCAGTCACGGGAGTGGCCGTGGCGGTGGCGCACGCTGAAGGTACCCCGCAAGAGTGGCTCGTCAAATTCGTCGTTGAGGACGACCAGGTGCCGGCGCCGGCATGGCTGGGCGAACATGCGATTACGATTGCATCCCGGTGGGGCGTGATCGTCGCTCAGGGTAGGGCACTGATCGAAGAGCGCAACCAGGGCGTTGCCGCGTCCAAACGTTACGAGCTCAACGACTTTGATTCGGCTGCGACGAAGTTGCAAGCCAGGGCACGTGGCAGGACGATGAGAGAAAAGCCCCGGCCAGCACCGATGCATCGGGAGAAGGCTAAGGCTGTGTCGGCGATCGACCCGAATCGACCGCTCAACGCACCGAACGTGGGCGACATTGCCATTATTGCGACCAACAAGCCACTCATCTGCCGTGCGGGCAACGAGTTCAGCTTCACGTCTGAGCAAGTCGGTCAGCTCGAGCCGGACACTCGCGTACAGGTCATTGAGATTGTCGTGATGCCCGATGGGCAAGAGCGCGCGCAAGTGCAGCTAGAGGGCGCGAGCGAGCCGTTTGGTTGGCTCACCATGGTGAAGGAGGGCAGCTCATCGCTCCAACGCGTGATGGAACCGTTGGTGGAGGGTCTTGAATGAGATCACCAGGAGGCATTTAGAGTATAAAATATTATCCGTGAGTCGTACCGCGTCAACACCTTCACCACCGGACGTGTAATGTCGGGGGGTGCTGCGGGGTCCGGGACGCACGCTCGCGTCGCGGACTCCGCGTGGCGTGGCGGGTGCGGACCAGTGCCGGGTCCGGTCCAGAACGACGTCGACCGGAGCCGCAACGCCTCGGGGCTTGGGGCGCTCGTCCTCGCCAGTCTCGCGCGCCCGCGCGGCGCGGCGCCCGCCCAAACACCACGAATACCGATTACGCGCGTCTCGTGTACGTCTACAGTGTACTCCGGATCGAATTTTGTGAATAGCGCATACCGACCCGCCGACACGACGCACAAAACCCAGAGGCAGAGCCTCTCTCTGCGCGCAATATTTCCGCGTCGGTCCACGTGTCGAATCGATGACCATAGCGTCGGGGCCATGCCGCACAAGGCATGCCACCCGTTCTGACACTTGAGTCCCGTCCGGCCGTACGTGCGGCTCCCGTTGGCTGCCGCATGCAGATACACGCCTCGACACCTCAAGAGTCCAGGCGGTCCAGGTCGAGCTCCTCGATGCCCTCTGAACCGATTGCACCCATTAAATGTCGCAAGATGAAGTTGAGCCACGACTCGATGCGCACGCCAGTTCGCTCGGCCTTTTCTGCTTCCAACGCCTGTGCGTAGCCAGCACGCTCGGCGGTGGAGGCAGGCCGCGGGGCGGCAGAGGCCGTCTTGGGGGCTGGAGGAACGCTAGTCCATGACGTTGGAAGATTCTGACGAGCAAAAGGGGACCATTCGTACCAGCCGGAGCCGTACCAGTGCCAATCGCGCCACATGTGGGCAGAGGCCTTCTCGGGAGCTGGTGCTTTGGTCCATGGACTTGGAAGACTGTCCCGCGCGAAAGGGGCCCATGCATACCACCCAGAGCCGTGCCGGCGCCAATCGCGCCAAAGGCCCCTGTCAGCCTGGCTGGTCGAGGGAGCGGCACTGGCCGACGATGCACTGGGTGTAGTCTTGGCCTTCACCTCCCTTGTCGCCTCGACCTCCGCCTTTGGCGCTGACTTCACCTCCGCTTTCGCCCCCGCCTTCGCCGCCTCGCTTGCCGCACGGTCCGCACTCGCCGACGCCGCCGGCTGCGCCACCCCACGGGGGATCATCTGTGAAAGTTGTGGGAGGCGTACATAGCCTGCCTCGAGTAGGGAGAGATACGATGCAAGGGCGCCCCACTGGTGGAAGCGGTCGCCCGTGCAATTGAGCGCGCGCGCGCTCGGCGAGTAGTTCTCGCACACGTGCCCGTGCCGGCGCCACATGTCCAGCACCATCGAGCGCATCTGCGCCACCAAAGCCTTACGGCCACGGCGCACGACGGGCACGTGGTCATACTGAAGCAGACCCGCGTAGACGAGGAGGGAGGTCGGCGACCACACAAGACCTCGCCAGTAATCCTGCTCCTTGAAGGCTGCGTCCTCAAAGGTGATCGACGGTAGGCCCCAGTGGCATTGCGTTGATCGCTCAGCGCGTGAGACACCCTCCACATGGATACAGAAGCGGCGAGGGTTGAGGAGCCATTCGGTGACCATGCGTTCCGCCTGCGCATCTGTGGCGAGGCCAGCGAGGAGAGGGTAGAAACTTGTCGGCGAGACGCGCGTGCTCAGCCGGCCGCCTTCATCCTGATAGCGGTTCGTAAAGGCGCCGAGCTCCTCATTCCACAGATGGGCTTGGATGAGCTGGCCGAGCTCGTGCGCGCGCGATTCGAGCTGCCTGCCTTGCTCTTGCCGAGCGCGCCGCGCGTGCTCGTCGGGAAAGGCGTCGTGGTGGGCGAGCGACGCTTCGGCGAGCGCAGAGAGGTGACGAAGCTCGGCGACCACGAGCGAGGACATGCCGACATCGTACAGGCGCATGAGCAGCGTGCTCGTGTTGTCAAAGGAGGCCTCGTCATACATGGGCGAGTTATCCATCCCGGACTCGAGCTTGGCCATCTTGAGGCTGGGCTTGTTGTACTTGGAGCCCATCGCACCGGGGTCACTGCCGAGGGCGATGAGGCCGAGCGGCTGCAGCCGGCGTTTGCGCCAGAACCAGTCGAGCCACGCGGCCACGTCCTCGAAGAGCAGCTCGACGAGCCAATCGTCGTTGTAACGGGTGTGCAGCAGGCGCAACGCCAACGCGCCAAGCGGTGGGCCTGAACGGTCAAAAGAGATCCAGTTGGGCATCCACATGTTGGGCACGAATCCTTCAGAGAGCTTTCCCTTGAGCAGCGTCGTCAGCTGCGAGTACGCGAGCGCACGCTGGTCGAGGGCGAGCTGCATCGAGGCGAAGACGTCGTCCCACATGAAGGCTACCCACGGCCGTCCCCATCCGCGCGCGCACTGCGTCTGCGGCCCAGGCAGCATGGAGCGAGAGAGTTGATTCCACATGAGCGCCGCTTGTGTCAGCTGCTTGACCTCCGCGTGCGTTCCGAATGCTTCGAGGTGCCGCTCCACGTCGGCGCGCGCCTCGCTCATGGAGCTGGAAATCTCGCGGACCGTGCGCGAGCCACGCGCCGCTCGGGACGCTAGCAGCCCGACGCCTTCGTTAGCTTGGCCTTTGGAGCCCGGGCCGAGCGCGAAGGCGAGATGGGGCATCTTACCGAGCGAGGCGATCTTGATCGACTTGCTCCCCGCCGCGCCGCGCACGGTCAGTCCACCTATCTTCTCTTTCGGGCTCTTGCCGTTACGTTTCCACAGCCCATCGGTGTTGACGGTGATGCTCTCACGGCCTTGGCCGTCACGACTCTCGATGACGCGACCCGGCAGCTGATGGCCACCACCGTCGCTGCCCGTCGCCCCCACGCTCACCACGAAGGCCACGTTGGGGGCGCGCGCCTGAACGCCCACCAGCCGCGCATGCACTAGCAAAGGCCCCCAGCGGCTCTTCTGCATCGTCTCAATGGACACGTTGACTCCCGCCGAGGTGAAGAAGAGTTGCGTGTACTCGTGCCGATACCCGTGCGCCCCCAACCGCACGCGCCCATCGTCGATCATCGCCTTGGTACCCTCTAGCTCGCATGGGCTCGTGCCGCCGCCCGCACTTGTACCTTGGGAGAGCTCCCGGCCGGAGATCGTACCTTGGGAGAGCTCCCGGCCGGAGATCGTACCTTGGGAGAGCTCCCGACCGGAGATCGTACCTTGGGAGAGCTCCCGACCGACGCCGCTGCCAAGGCCGGAGAGAACACATAGTCCGAAACGCAGCTCGACCCCAAAAGGCAGCATGACGTGCGTGGTGACGGAGCGCTCGTTCCATGTGCCCCAGTACCCATGGAGGAGCTCGCGCTGCATCGTGAGACGCGCGTGCTGCGCGGCGGGCACGTACGTCGAGAGCGCTGAGCGTGGCACTGACACCATCACAGGTGCCCCCCTTGATGCTTCCCAGCGGTTCTTGCCCCACGAGTACACGGGCGCCGTGCTGGTTCGTTGCCAGCTCAGGGAGAAGCCTGCCCGCCCGCTCGCCTCGAGCCGGCGCTTGCCGGCGGCTTGGTGCAGCTCACGGCCGTCCATCGGGTGGCGTGCTGGCTGCTGCACAAACGTGGCGCGCAGGAAGAAGCGCGTTTGGCGTGGGCTGTGGGAAAAGGGCAGCACCGCCTCGAGCCGGAACGGATTCCATTTGGGCTGCATGTTGCCGCCCTCGCACACGAGGTGGTCGTCCAGCCAGAGGAAGAAGGAACCACCTTGCGACGCGCAGTGAATGAGCCATCGCTCACCCGAGGCCAGCTGTTGCACAGGCAGTGAGAGCGTGCCGAGTACCTCGAGGCTGAATGGCTCGTCGGCGGCGCCGCCCGTCGTCTGCATGGAGAGCGAGGGCACCACGCTCTCGTCAAAGAGTCCGGCCATCGCTCGGTTCGGCCAGCGCCGAAGCGTGAGACCCAAGGCAGTGAGCGCTCCCTTCGCACAAGCGACCAGAGCAGAGCAAGAGGAGGAAGAGGAGGAGGCTCTGGTCGCTTCCTCATTGACGTCGAGGGCTGGATGGACAGCTTGCGCGCACGAACACGCCCCACCGCCTTTGGAGGCTGATGCTGGCTGCTGCATGCGCCGCCGAGGAGCAGCTCCTCGGCCGTGGCGATGATAACCCTCGGGCATCTCCTTATTCGCTCGCGCCGTGCGAAGGAGTTTGAAGAAGTTTGACGAAGTTTGACAGCGCCAGGTTTGGACCAGGCCCCTTATAACGCGGTTGTCTGCACCGAGTTCAGAACGTTGAGCACTATTCACGTTCACACTCGGAAATTCCTTCGATGCGAAGCTACTCCTGGCTCCTCTGGTTGACATCCGCCCCATGCAGCGCTTTGATAACGCCCTCGCACCCGTGTGCCATGGTCATGGTCGACTCCCTCGGCCGTGAGTGGCGCTTCAATCTGACCAACCTCTCGCAACCAACGCGTGATTACGAGGTGGCCACCGACCGTGGCAGAGTGGTGCTCAATGTTTGCAGGCCACCGCTTGCCATGTGCAATCCTCAGGGTGCATCGGTCCCGGTCACGACGCCGTCAGCTGTTGACTTTTGGGGTGCCCCACCAGAACCACCGGGCCAGCGCTGCGGTCCGGAGCTGTGCACCTCACCGTGTCGAAAGCTTGGATGGGGCGCGGTCGGTGGCGTTGGGTCGCACTGGCAGCTTTTGGACCATGCTGAGGGGCGTGTGGGAGTGCGCGTCTCGCACTACGATATGGGCACCTCCACCGGGGATCTCGCTTTCTCGACCAACGTGACGATCCCGCCGGCGACGGATGAATGGGGAGCCCAGCGGCCGCCCGCATTCACGATCGACTTTGAGTGTGATCCGTCGGCGCCGCTACCCTCAGGGCCGGTGCTTCCAATCAGCCTGTCCGACCATCCTCTTGCCGATCTGAGCGTGCGTATCAAGAGCCCCTGGGCGTGCCCCGTGCCCAACCCGGCGATCAGCCTCGCGAGTGCCGCCGCGGCCGCGGCCTCGGTCGCGGCATGGCACGCCGCCCGCAGCGCGAGCAACGCGAGCGAGTCAGCGCCCAGCGGGTTCGTGCTCTTCCTGTGCTTCCTGATCTTCGTGGGGGCGATGGGCTTCCTGCTCGTGTGGCTCGCGCCCCTCAGTTTAAAGCACTCCCTCCGCAATGCACAGCGTAGCGAGCTTCTAGCGACCACTTGGCCCGCCGCGCAGCAGCATGATTGGGCTGCCGTTGGTGCGGCGGACGTCGATGAGCCTCCCTCGTACCGGGCGATGTGAGCACGAGAGCGGTCCAAAGATGTGATAGGAGAGCGGTCTGAAGACCCGATAGGCTTTGCCGTGAGCGGAGAGGTCGTGGCCCGGCCGTCCTCGCTGCAGCCTGGGCGCACGCCGGGGTTCTTCCGCTCGGGGGACACACAACCTCTGACCCACCGCGGATCCCCCGAACAATTGAAAGGAAGTGTCAGATTTGGGTTTGGATGGACAATTCTGAAGAAAGAAGAGGACAGGAAGGAGAAAAAGATTTAAGAGTCCGGCTAGTGAGGTTTAACAGGAACTTCAGCCATGAATAGCGCGACAATGAGCACCGCTGTGTGCTGCCCGGTACGCGGGAGCAGCCTCCCCCAAGGCGACGCGACCGCCTTGTCCTCAATCGGGCTCGAACTCCTCGGGCACCGGCCAGGCGGCCTGCTCGCTACTTGGCCGACGGAAGGCGACCGAAAAGGAGAAGTGCACATTCCACTGTGGGCGCATCTCCCAGCAACCAATGGCGGCCGCGGCGGCGGGCGGCAGGTCCACTCGCTCGGGCAGACGCGAGGCCGCCTGACCCGTGCCTAGCCCGAGTTGGCCCTGGGCGTTCCAACCGAATCCGAACAGCGCGCCACTCTCGGTGACCACCAGTGTGAACTGCTCACCTGCGGCTGCATCGAGCACGCACTCATGTGCCAGAGCAGCCACGTGGGTGGGCTCGTGGTGGTCCTCGCGCCGGCCCAGACCAAGCTGCCCTGCCTGGCCACCACCAAAGCTCCATAGCGCGCCACCGTCGGCAAGCACCACCGAGTGGTCACCACCGGCCGCCGCTCGAACGACACGCATCGCTGCGAGCGCCTCGACCTTGGCCGGAGCCTTGCGATCGCTAGTATCGCCGTGGCCGAGCCGGCCGCTCTCGCCTCGCCCGCACGTGTACAGCGCGCCGGCGGCGCACACAAACAGAGTGTGGTGGCGCCCCGCGCTTACATGCCGTATGTGCACGCGCGCCGGCAGCCTGATGCGCTGTGGGGAACCAACCCAATCGAGGCTCGTGTAGTGCGGCGCGTTCGGGCCTGGCAGCAGTTGCAGCCCGCACTGGAAGAATTGGTTGCGCCCCCACCCGAAGACGCTCCCGTCCTCGCCCACAGCAACCGCATGGGATTCTCCTGCACTCACGTGCACGATGCGGATACGCTCGCCGCTCGGGTCGACGAAGGCGTTCCCCGCCGCGTCCACTCGTCGCATCCGCATCTCGTTGAGGGAGGTCGGATGGCGCGGGGCACCAAAGGCCCAGAGCTCGCCGGTCGCGGCCAGTGCGAGAGATTGGTTCCCTCCGGCGGCCACCTGCACAATGTACTGGTCGGCGAGCTGCGCCACGGGTGAGAGCACCGCGCACGGTGCGCGGCTGTCGAAGGACGAGTGGCCGCTCCCCTGGCCGAGCTGCGCCCACGAATTCTCACCGCACGAGTGCACGACGCCTTCGGCGGTCAGGAGCAGCGTGTGCTCGCGCCCGGCGGCCACTTCCATGAGACGCAGATCTGAGCCATCCAGTCCCACCATCTTCGCAGGCGCGCGCACGCACGCCCCCACCTCGTGACCCAATCCCAGGTGGTGGAGCGTGTACAGGTTGCGCGGGAGCAGGTGAGAACTCGATTCCTGGCCGCCCCAGCTGTAGGCGCGCCCATCACCAGGCCGCAGGCAGACGCTATGCGCGGCGCCGGCCGCCACGCTCGCGCGCTGGCGCTCACACATGCGGTCGACGTACATCGCGGTCTTGAAGAGCAGTTCCGAATCCCAAAAGTCCGAGCTCAATGTGTCGCGCCGGCAGCCGAGTGCGGCGAGCAAGGGCTCGGAAATGCGCTCCAGGCGCAGCGTAACTGCTGCGGAGCAGTGCCGAGTGCACTCCGCACCCCAGCACACCCCACACCCACGCCGAGTGCACTCTGCACCCCACACGGTTGCAACCGCGGTCGGGATCTCCTTGGCGGGGAGGAAGGAGAGAACTAGCAACAGGAGAGCGTCGGGAAGCTCGGGCAGAAGCTTGGGCTCGGAAGAGGCGAACTCAACGTGCGCCATCGCTGCGCTCGCCTGGGCAAGGCTTCGCCCTCGGCTTCTCTCTAAAGCTGGACCCCGCGGTCGGCGGCGGCGAGCAGCCGCGAGAGAGAGTCGCTGAGGTTCTCACAAGAACCTCGCGAGTTTTCCATCCAAACTATTTTTAGCAGGACTGCTGCTGCTGCTGCTGCTGTGAAACACACAACGCGCGCGCACTCCGGACCCCCAAGCACGGGGGCCGCAATCGCAATGGACGGAGGCGTGGCCGACACAGCCTGCTATTACACAGGCCGTTAATCGGCGGCGGGCGGGGGAAGGAGAGACCCTCCCCCCTATAAACGTAACCCAATAGTACCGATGGGGCCACTGTTGCTGATGCTGTTCAACACAACGCGCACACGCTCCGGACTTGTATGCATCCGGATACATGTGCAACAACTCTCGCCGCCGAGAGGAACTTGCCGGCAAAAACACCGTGGGGGGGGCCACACGAACCGTGGACACTCGTGCTCTCGTCCTGAGACCTGACGCCAGTCCGACGCACGTGCGATTGGCGACTCTCTTGCCCTTCCCACAAGGACGCTTGCCTTCGCCGCCCTTGCCGCCGCTGCCCTTGGACGGATTGGGGGCATTCACAGCCAATGTGGACACCATTTCACCATTCACAGTTTGGCTCGTGCTAGACTTTTGGAAATGAATTTCCCTAAGTCGCCGCTCGTGGAGCGGCTCCAACACATGACGGCGAAAACCTCTGTCCGAACCCGCCAGCGAGTGACAGGCTGGTGAGCGGTAACTATCGTCCGGATCAGCCCCGCGCGCGCACTGGAGATACACCACCACCTGATTAGCCGATGGCGCTCAGGACAAGTGTTGTCAAATCCCTTCAGCAGGTCCGCAGAGACGTGCGTGCGCCAATGTGAGTGGAGCCGCCATCTAGAAGGCAGCTGTCAGGCTTGCCGCCCACGGAGCATCCGCTAC